>ENA-ORUW01000066-ORUW01000066.1-human-gut-metagenome-genome-assembly--contig:-NODE-66-length-126712-cov-14.620266_pt1 | contig 126712 bp, 99 predicted proteins | sample MGYA00242088_ERZ509227 | MGnify/ENA primary metagenome ERZ509227 (study PRJEB26280, sample SAMEA2338816) | human gut metagenome | biome: human gut; feature: human-associated habitat; material: faeces... | reverse complement strand
AGGAGAGGGGTTAGGGGAAAGGATAGGAATGGAATGGGTACTTTGTTCATCAGTAATTATTTTTTCTTTTTTTGGTAAGTCAGTTCTTTGTATATCTTTATTTAATTGCGTTGGATTTTCCAACGTAGGTTTTTCCTGCGTAGGATTTTCCAATGTTGGATTTCCCAATGTTGGATTTTCCAATGTAGGTAAATCCAACTTAGGCGGCTGCTCATAGATGATGTAATCAGTTCCCCGCAAGCGTCCTTTCTCGTCGCGCTCCCTTGAACGCTGAATATATCCGGCTCTTTCAAGCTCCCGGACAGCTTCGCGGATAGCGTCGATTTTTTCCCGGTTGATATAGGACAGTCCCGCAAGGGTATAGTCCCAATCCTCCGGCAAGGACAGCATTTGCGATAACAGCCCTTTTGCCTTTAGGGAAAGTTCTTTGTTGCGTAAATGGTGGTTGCTCATAACCGTATATCCTGTGTTTCTCTCCACGCGGAAAACTGCCATAGCTTCATCAACTCCTTTGCTGCATATTTGTTACGCGGTAGAACAGCGATTTTAAGGGTTTAGGTATCAATCCCTTACCCTGTGAAAACCGTACCCGCAAAGCCTTGTGTAGCAAGACTCTTTTTGCCCCTACTGCGTAACATGAGGGTAAAAAAATAGCGGCGTTCCTTGTTTCCCGGTTGGGATAAGGTAACGCCGCCAGTGCGGTGCTATATGAAATTGTGTGATTGCCGACGTGCCGCGCCGCCAGTGCGTCGCGTTTGTATTGGGTTGTTTCATGCTCGCAAGATGTTCCGGCATATCAAGGCGCAATCCGTTAAAAGTAGTAAATTGGTAGTAAAATCAATCTGAAATCCTGCGAATGTGCTTGTATTTCAAGGGTTTTTCGGGATAATCAAAATTTTTTGTTCTAAATATTTCCTATGCAGTTCTACCTGAAATCTATAGAATGTGTTTTGGATAATATGACTTAGCACTTCAAAGGACAGCGCTGTCTGCCTATGTGGCAGTGCTCCTGCGCTGTTTTGCTGCGACAGCAGTCAGGGCGAACATGGCGGCGGCAAAGAGGAGCTGGATGCCGATACATTTCCAGTAAAAGCCCAGATCGAAGACTTCCTTTCCGAAGCCTGCCAGCATATTGTTAGCACGGATGTACCAGTAGGCAGGAAGGAAACGTCCTACGGCAAGTACGGAACCGGAGAGCATGGACTGTGGGACAAAGACACCGCAGAGGAAGGACATGGACAGACCGACGATATTTGCCAGCATATTTAATACATTGTCATCCGGCGAGAACGTCGAGATGAGCAGGGAGAGTGCAGCCGTAAAAAGCAGAAAAGCGAGGCTGTTTAAGATTGCATAGCCGACATAGGGCTGCAGCATGGCTTTCCAGTAGAATACGAGACCAAGCAGCAGAAAGAGCAGCCAGATGCCGAGACTGTACAGGAGACAGCCGGATGCCATGGCAAGAGTACGTTTCTTTCCGGGAAAAGCGGAGCACGCCGTCCGGGCTTTCATGTCGCGGCTGTTTAAGGTAACCAGAATCGGAGCCATGCCGGCGAACAGGATTGCCAGAAAGATATACGGAAAATACTGGAAGAAATAAAAAACCTTGCTGTTGGTGTCGGCGTCGGACATCTGAAAAGATGTGACGGAGACTTTGGGAAGGTCGGAAATGGTATGATCCGTATGGTCGATGGCCTCGGCAATGGTGTCACCGCCCGCCAGATAGAGCTGCAGTGCCTGCACATACTGCGTAATCTGGTTGTCCACGTACTGGCTGCTGCTGCTTCCCGGAATTGTCAGGGAGGAGACAAGGTCTTTGGTCTCGCCGGCGAGCACCCGGTCTTCAAATCCTTCCGGGATGACCATGGCATAGTTGAGCGTGCGGTAGTAGATTGCATCTAACAGTGCGGTGTCCTCTCCAGGCTCCGGTGTTGTTACCTGGTGGATGGATGCGAGGTAATTGCACAGAGCGCGGCTTGCATCCGTGTTGTCTTCATCTGTAATGGCGATAGAGCGCTGGCTGGCTTTGAAGTTCTCGTTGATGGAATCCTGCGAGAGTGCCGACAGCAGCAGGGTAATCACCGCATAGATGCCCAAATAGATCAATGCGGCATTTCGCCGTTTTTTTGCGATTGCGAAAAATGCTTTAAAGACTGGCATATTTTTTCCTCCTTACCAGTGCAAGACCGCCGAGACAGAAAAGTGCCGAGATCAGCAGGAGTCCTGCGATATTTGTAAAAAACCGTGTGTAGGACGGGTACACGGCGAGCGAATACAGCGCGTCAGAGATGAGAGCTGCAGGATTGATGCGGTTGAGCAGCGGGCAGAAACTCTCTATAAGCGCACGCATATTTCCGATCATCAGACCACTTAAAAAGCAGCAGATCATGACAGCAGCCATCAGGATGCCGAATTTTGTTTCCCTGGAAAACTGCCCGATACAACCGATCAGAAAGCCTAGACTCAGCCCGGCAAGACAACCGCAGAGGCAGGTCAGCGCCACACCGCCGAGATGGTTTCCGAAATCAACCTTAAGAACCAGTGTCAGATAGGCAATGGCGATCAGCAAGGAAGAAAACTCAAAAATCAGAGCTCCGGTCAGATCACCAAGGGCGGCAAGCAGCCGGGGAACCGGCGAGACATTGCGTCTGGCACCCAGATCTGACAGATTTGCCTGATTGGAGATGGCGAGCGTGTTGCCGATCATGGCAGCATAGAGGCAGGTCATGGCAATCAGATTGAAAAAGTAAGTAAGGGATTCATCCACGGAGCCGGCACCAAGGGATTCGTGCCGGATATAGCTGACTTCCGTAGAAACCGCATCAAGCAGTGCCGGAAGCTTCGTGGGATCTTTCATTGCGGCCTGGGCGATGGCACTGTATTCTATGTTGAAACGATCCACAAGCACACTTAAAATACTCTGGTACAGAGGATCGGAAGTCATCTCTGCGGAGAGTGTCAGCGATAGAGGATACGTGGAAACATCCTTGGCGGATGCGGCATTTCTGTAATCGGAAACGGTTGGCAGCTCAGCGGTAATGATGCCGTAGACTTCTTTTGCTTTCAGCAGTTCACTGGCATCCGCAGCAGAAGCATAGGTAACTTCAAGGAACTGATCTTCGCCGGGTTTGGACAGGGAATCAAACATGGAGCGCAGTTCGGCGGATTCCTCTTCCATCACAACCGCAACCGGGATGGCGGAAAAACTTTCGCCACTCCCCAGTCCGCCAAATGCAAAATGGAACATCGTTCCGAGCAGAAGTGGAAAAGCGACACACCAGAATACCTGACCTTTATCCCGCAGCAGATTAAGCAGTGTATATTTCATCGTATGAAAAAACATGGTGGTACCTCCTAATCACGAAGTTCTTTTCCGGTAATTTCCAGAAAGACGTCATTTAAGGTCGGAAGCTCGGAATAGACTCTTCCGAAAGAAACATTCTGTTCCTGCAGATAGTTCAGAATGTGCGGCAGATTGTGGGAACCGCCGCTGCACAGCACTTTTAAGCAGTGATGTTCAAAGGTCACCTCATAGACGTGCTTTATATCACGGATCGCTGCAATCTGCTCAGGCAGAAGATCCAGAATATCAATCGAGATGATCTCGCTCTTTTTGATCATTCGTTTTAACTCTTCCGTGGTTCCAATGGCAAGATTTTTGCCTTTGTCCATAATGGCGATCCGGGTACAGATCTGCTCCACCTCCTCCATATAGTGGGAAGTGTAAATGATCGTGGCGCCATTGCGGTTTAACTCCTGGATTCCCTCCAGAATTTTATTGCGGCTCTGTGGGTCAACCGCCACAGTCGGCTCGTCGAGAATGATGAGCTTTGGCTTGTGGGCAATTCCACACGCGATATTCAGACGGCGCAGCAGACCGCCGGAAAGTTTTTTCGGATAAAATTTGCGGAAATCGCTGAGACCGACAAAATCGATGGCATCTTCCACATACTGGCGCCGGAGCGCTTTGTCGCGGATATACAGACCACAGAAATAATCAATGTTTTCATAGACGGTCAATTCCTGAAAGACAGCGACATTTTGCATGACAACGCCGATCTGACGTTTCAGATCGTAGCTGTCCGGCCGCATTTCCCGGCCGAAGACCCTGACGGTTCCCTTGTCAAAGGCAAGCAGTGCAAGGATGCAGTTGATGGTTGTCGTCTTTCCGGAGCCGTTTGGGCCTAGCAGACCGAAGATCTCACCTTCCTCAATTGTGAGATTGAAGTGATCGAGGGCGACAAGCTCCTGATAGCGTTTTACCAGATTTTCTATTTCTACAACAGGTACTGACATAACAAATCCTCCTCATTTGATGGTAATTACAGTATAGCGGGTGGCGCCCGGCGGTGCCAGTGAGCAGCGTCAGATGTTTGATGTGACAAATGTCATGAATCTCTTATTTTTCAAAAAAGATGTGGCGGCAGCCCTGTAATGATGATATGGTTATGATAACGTGTGCGGGAAAGTGGAAGATATCCCGGAAATATGGCGGCATATGTGGACAGGGAGAGGGTAGAATGAAGCGGATTGTGGATAAAGGACTGTTGCTTGCCGGCGGTCTGCTTATGGCGGGACAGTCGGGAAGGCTTGCAGCGCCGGTCATAGCGCTGCTGTTGGCGATGACTGCGGCGGCATATGGCAGCTGTGTGGACAACAGACGATGGCATTGTGTCTGCCTTGCGGGGATGTTTGCGGTCTGCTTTATCCTGCCGGAACTCTGTTTTTTCGTGCCGGTTCTTCTGTATGACTGTGCGGAAAAAAAGGAGATGCGGCTCTGGTTCTTAAGTGTTCCGGGGCTCGCTTTTTTCTATAGGGAACAGATTATCCGGCAGCCCTTTTTGTGGGAGGCGGACGGTATGCTGATCGTGGCTGCGATATTGCTGGCGTGCAGAACAGGCAGAATCCTGTATCTGGAACAGGAGATGATTCGCCTTCGGGATACCAGCACGGAGCTCAATCTCGTGTTACAGGAAAAAAACAAGAACCTGATGGAGAAGCAGGATTATGAGATCTACCTTGCGACACTGCGCGAGCGCAACCGCATTGCAAGAGAGATTCATGATAATGTGGGGCATATGCTTTCAAGGAGTATTCTGCAGATGGGCGCACTGATTACGATTCATAAGGAGGAGCCGCTGCACGGGCAGCTCGCCGGGGTGGGAGAGACGTTAAATCAGGCGATGAACAGTATCCGTGAGAGCGTACACGATCTGCACGACGAGTCCATTGATCTGCGGCAGTCTATTGCGGAGGCGACCCGTGAGATGAAGGAGCACTATCAGCTCACGGTTGATTACGATATGTCTCCGGAGATTCCACGCAATGTAAAGTATTGCTTTATCACAGCGGTAAAAGAAGCCATGTCGAATATTGCAAAACACTCCGATGCGGATAAGATCTCAGTGATTTTGCGGGAGCACCCGGCGTTCTACCAGATGACCGTTGAGGACAACGGAACGGTGGGACGAAAGGGGCAGAACGGACCGTTGTGGGAGGAAGAGGTCGTCCGCATGGACGGAAAGGAAGGGATCGGTCTTTCCAATATGAAAGAGCGCGTGCAGGCACTGGGCGGAACCTTCCGGATTCATACGGAAAAGGGATTTGTGATCTTTATTTCTATTCCCAAGAGGGATAAAATGTAGATACGGTAATGAAGGCTGGGAGAGAGAAAAATGAGAGTTCTGGTGGTTGATGATGATAAACTGGTGGCAGTATCCCTAAAAACGATTCTGGAAGCCGAAGGGGAGATTACGGTCGTGGGTCTGGGAGAGGCGGGAGGGGACGCCATCCGGCTGTACCGGGAGCAGCAGCCCGATATTCTGCTGATGGATATCCGCATGCAGGGAATGTCCGGATTGGATGCAGCTGAATGCATTTTAAAAGAAGATCAAGCGGCAAAAATTTTGTTTTTGACAACCTTTTCCGATGACGAATACATTGTAAAGGCACTGAATATGGGAGCGAAGGGGTATCTGCTGAAACAGGATTTTGAGTCGATCGTTCCGGCACTCAAGGCTGTCTACGGCGGGCAGAGTGTATTCGGCGGACAGATTATGGGAAAAATTCCGGTGCTTCTGGCAGGAAAAGGCAGTTTTTCCTATCATGATTACGACATCAGCAAGAAGGAGCAGGGCATTATTGAACTAGTGGCGGAGGGGTTGAGCAACCGTGAAATTGCAGAAAAATTGTATTTGAGCGAGGGTACGGTGCGCAATTATATCAGTAACATACTGGATAAACTAAAGTTACGTGACCGCACACAGCTGGCAGTCTTTTATTATAAGAACTGCGGCTGAGCCGGAGATACAGCAATTGCACAGAAGCCATGCCGACAGACAGCAACATGAAAGAGACAGCAATGCAGCAGCGGGGAAGATGAGGAAAACAATGATATTTGAGACACATGCACATTATGATGATGAAGTATTTAATGAGGATAGAGAGCAATTATTAGCGGGGCTTCCGGAAAAAGGAATCGGTAGGGTGGTTAACGTCGGCGCGTCCATTGAGACGACGGGGACGACGCTCGCGTTGGCGGAGGCATATGATTACATCTATGCCGCCGTGGGTGTGCATCCGAGCGATATTGACGGGTTGAACGAGGAGACATATTCCTGGCTCAGAGCGCAGACGGCACATCCGAAGACGGTAGCGGTGGGAGAGATTGGTCTGGATTATTACTGGGACAAGGAGCCGGAGGTGCAGGCGGCGCAGCGGGAATGGTTCGTGCGCCAGCTGACACTCGCCGGGGAAACAGATCTGCCGGTAATTATCCACTCGCGTGACGCGGCGGAGGATACCATGCGGATCTTAAAAGAGACCGGAAGATTCCGGGAACATCCCGGTGTCATTCACTGTTACTCGTATTCGCCGGAGCAGGCAAAAGAGTATGTGAAGATGGGATACTGCATTGGTGTGGGAGGCGTGGTTACCTTTAAAAATGCAAAGAAACTCAGGCAGACGGTGGAGCAGATCTCTCTGGAACACATTCTGTTAGAAACAGACTGCCCGTATATGGCGCCAGAGCCGCACAGGGGAACCCGCAATGATTCCTCCAATCTCTCTTATGTGGCAGCCAGGATTGCGGAGATCAAAGGCGTTTCTGTGCAGGAGGTGGAACAGACGACCTGGGAAAATGCCTGCCGTGTATTTGGCGTCCGATAGGTGTCTGCCCGAATCAGCAGAAGCGGGAATATTCCGGGGTGTCTGCCCAGTAGCGCTTCGGGATTAACTGCATCTGCAAACCCGGATTTTTGCGGGATTCTATGGCAACATGATCAAAAAAGGTCAGCCAGAGCTGCCGGAAGGCTTCCTCGTCGGAGGAATAGCGGCTGACTTTTTCCAGATCCAGATCTGCGGCATCTGTGAGAACGTAGCTGGAAAGTGCTTTGTGCACCGCGACAGACTGATGTGTGGCGTCATAGATCATAAAGTTCTCGGAGGGAAGGCGGTCGGTAAAATGCTCTGCCAGATAGGGAAGGACGTTGTCCTTCGGATGAATCGTGGCAAAGAGAACACCGTTCTCAAGCTCGGAGAAGCGCAGAAATTCGAGATGATGGCAGGCTTCGTGGTTGGTCGCCCGGCAGAGCTCAAAAATCCGGTAGACACATGGTTCGCCTAAGGAAAGAAGCACTTTCTGTCCGTCTCCGCTTGCGAGTGCGAGGAGGATGGTCTCATAGATGGCGTCTGCCTTGTCCATCTTTCTGCCGGAGGATGGTTCACCGGACATTGCAGCCTGATAGATCGACTCATAGAACTGCATGCCGAAACGGGACGTGATGGTGCGGATCACTTTGCCGGTCTTATCCGCGGAAGGAGTCACATGAATATATTCAGAAAAAAGCTCGTAATTCTCCGGCTCTCCGGTGGCAAGCCGGATATTGCGGTGACCGAGCCGGCTTGCGCAGGCATCGTAGACACCGGTAAAGATACCTTCAAGACTGTCCTCACAGATAAATACATACATGTAAAATACCTCTTTTCTATGTGTAATCAGGGCGGTGTGCTCACAGGGCAAGCCCTGTGTCAAACAGCGATAACTGCTGGTAGCCGCTGTTGCGGAGCTCCTTTGGAACCTGCGTGTGGTCTGCCATGAGATGAGCACAGATATAGTTCTCGTCGAGCTTCGTGCGGTACATCATCCGGCCGGAACATGTGATGAAATACAGCGCACGCTTTAGCACAACGCCGATCTTTTTCAGATCGTCAAAGGTGAGCGCGGTATCCCGTCTGGCGGCGACGATCCGCTGGGCGGACTTGTATCCGATTCCGGGGACGCGCAGAAGCGTCTGATAACTGGCGCGGTTGATCTCGACCGGAAATGTGTCGAGATGACGCAATGCCCAGTCACACTTGGGATCCAGATAAATATTAAAATTCGGGCGGTCTTCCGACAGAAGTTCATCCACATGAAAGCGATAATAGCGCAGCAGCCAGTCTGCCTGGTACAGGCGGTGCTCGCGCAGCAGCGGAGGCCCGCCGGGGAGCACCGGCAGTGACGAATCGCCGTTGACATTGATGAACGCAGAGTAGAAAACGCGCTTCAGATGAAACTTTTCATAAAGTGCCTCGGACACATGCATAATCTGATAGTCGTTCTCCGGGGTAGCACCTATAATCATCTGTGTGCTCTGCCCGGCGGGCACGAACTTCGGCGCCTTGCGGTAGACCATCAGCTCATTCTGGTTCTCCGTGATGCCATTCTGAATCTGGCGCATGGGGGAGAGAATCGTGTGTCTTGATTTGCAGGGAGCAAGCTGCTTCAGCCCGTTTGCCGTGGGAAGCTCAAGATTGATGCTCATGCGGTCCGCAAGAAACCCTGCCTTCTCAATCAGTGCCGGGTCAGCGCCGGGAATCGCTTTTACGTGGATGTAGCCGTTGAAGTGATGGACGGTACGGAGCCGGTAGAGCGTCTGGTAAATGAGATCCATGGTGTAATTCGGACTGATGAGGATGCCGGAACTTAAGAACAGCCCCTCGATGTAATTGCGCCGGTAGAATTCCATGGTGAGCGTGCAGATCTCATCCGGGGTAAAGGAGGCGCGGGGAACGTCGGAGTTGCAGTTATTCTGGCAGTAGGCACAGTTAAAAATACATTCGTTGGTGAACAGGATCTTGAGCAGGGAGATGCATCTTCCATCCGCAGCAAATGCATGGCACACGCCGGGAGCCAGACAATTCCCCATGTGCCTGCCGTCTCCCCTGCGGTCGGCGCCGCTTGAGGTACATGCCACGTCGTACTTCGCGGCATCGGTAAGGATGGCAAGCTTCTCCATGAGGGAGAGATTCTGCTGAATGTTCATGTGAAAGCACCTCCTGGCAAAACAAATGTTCGGTTAAAGAATAGCACATATGTTCGACAAAAGCAAGATAAAATCGAATATTTGTTCGAGAAATATTATGGTTCACTTGGACAGTGGGTATATGATATAATGTACGTAAGCAATGAGCAGTGCCAGACGTGACAGTCACGAGATATGCCTGCTTGCAGGCTATATATCGCGACTGTTGCGGATGATAGGGCGAATGCCCGTTAGTCCGGGAAATCTATGATTTCCTGGACGAGCACTGCGAAGACGTGACATTTGCCGGAGCGGAGTCGTACAGATAGAAGCCCCCGGATGGGCTTTGGAATGGAGAAAGATGGATACAGATATTTTTGAGCAGTTCCCGGATCGGGAAACATTTGACAAATACTGGAACGAGAATTATCAGCCGGTGACATACGAGGATGTGCGCGAGGCGTTCACGGATTTTGTGAAGTCCGCGGACGGTCACATCTACCTCTCGGATTACGAGGAGAAGGGGCTGATCTCACGGGAAGATTTTAAGGAAAATCTCTCGCAGGAGGCACAGTTTACATTTGAGGACGGACTGACGGAAGTTTTTTACGATAAGAATCCGGAGCTTTACGAGACGGCGTTCGCGCTCTACGAGGAGTCAAAGCTTACCGGAAAAGGAGATGCATCGGTGGCGCAGACGTTTCACGAGACGTTTCGCGCGCTCTATGCAGAGTTTCTGGACAGACTGTATGATGAGGTGCTGGCAGCATGGCAACATTAGGAATCCCGCAGAATACGATTACGGTTCTGCAGAAGTATCATTTTAATTTTCAGAAAAAGTTCGGACAGAATTTTCTCATTGATACCCATGTGCTCGAGCGCATTATTGAGGCGGCGGGCATTACGAAGGATGACTTTGTGCTGGAGATCGGACCGGGTATCGGCACGATGACCCAGTATCTGTGTGAAAATGCCAGAGAGGTGACGGCGGTGGAGATCGATCAGAACCTGATCCCGATTCTGGCGGACACGCTTAGCGCTTATGACAATGTGACGGTTATCAATGAGGACATTTTGAAGCTGGATATTGTAAAGCTCGCGGAGGAGAAGAATGCCGGGAAACCGATCAAGGTGGTGGCAAATCTTCCGTATTATATTACTACGCCGATTATCATGGGGCTGTTTGAGAGCCATGTGCCGATTGACAGCATTACGATCATGGTGCAGAAGGAAGTCGCAGACAGGATGCAGGTCGGACCGGGGACGAAGGATTACGGTGCGCTCTCGCTGGCGGTGCAGTATTATGCAAAGCCGGAGATTATCGCAAACGTGCCGCCGAACTGCTTTATGCCGCGGCCGAATGTCGGCAGCGCGGTGATAAGGCTGACGCGTCATGAGACCGTGCCGGTGCAGGTGGAGGATGAAAAGCTGATGTTCCGGCTGATCCGGGCATCTTTTAACCAGAGGCGCAAGACGCTTGCGAACGGTCTGAATAATTCGCCGGAGATTCATCTCTCCAAGGAAGTGATTCAGGAAAGCATTGAGGAGCTTGGCGTGCCGGTGACCATCCGTGGAGAGGCGCTTACATTGGAACAGTTTGCGGCGCTCTCGAATATTATCGGACGCAGAATGAAGCAGCAGGCATAAAGAGAACAGGGGGAAACAGACAATGGATGGACAACAGAACAATCAGAGTGGATGGAACAGGAACGAGACACCCAGAACATACGGTGAAGATACGAAAATGTATCAGAACCGGCAGAACGCGTCGCAGCAGCCGAATTACGGAAATGTGCAGGACATGAGTCAGCAGCCGAATTACGGAAATGGTCAGAACGCATATCAGCAGCCGAATTACGGAAACGGTCAGAACCCGTATCAGCAGCCGAATTACGGAAACGGCCAGAACCCGTATCAGCAGCCGAATTATGGAAAATGGCAGGGGAATCCCTACCCGCAGGAGCAGCACGGTCCGGTATCCGATGTTCTGTGTAATATTCTCCTGCTGATCTTTATGGCGCAGATTATCATCAATTTTGTGGTATTTGGTGCGACATGGAACGCGATGGCGGGGGAAGGAATAGACGCTTATCTCGACGGATCCGTGAGCCTTGGCAGCCCGGTGCAGATGCTTTCCATGTTTTCCAATCTGCTGTTTGTGGCGATGCTTGTGCTGTTGATTCTGGATATTGTAAAAATCAGCAATCAGAAATACAAGATCACCGGTCTGGTGCTGTTTGCGATTTTCTTAAGACCGGGCTATTACGTCTGGAGAGCACATGTGCTCAAGAGAAAAATGACGTTTCCGATCATCTACACCATCGTTTACAGCGGAGTGACCGTGGCATATTTTTTCTATTCGTTTTATAAAGTTTTTTCACTGACATTCGGGATTATGCAGAGTCTGAACTAGTGCCGCGGCTTTGTGGGAATGGAAGATCTCCTTGGTTCATATAATAATGGACAGGGAGATTTTTTTATGCGGAAAAAATGGAAACACTATATTGATAGAATGCTTACATTCGCGCTGATCGGCATATTATTGCCGCTTTTTATCACGATAATATGTCAGCGTATGCGACTGGAGGAAGTGATATACGGCACGTACGACGCGATAACGGAGGCGGCAGAAAGAGAGGGCGGGGAGGAACTGGAAGAACAGCTGCCTTTTATTCTGGCGAAGGAGATCCGTGCGGACGCGGAGGATGCGGCGCTTATGGCGCAGTGCGTGATTGCGCGGACAACACTGTATGATGCCGCGGCGAGAGGGGAGGAACAGCCGGCTGCTTTTTCAGAGGAAGAATTAAGGCAGGCGCTGGGGGAAACATATGAAAAGGCCATGGAACGGCTTGAGACGTGCGTGGAGGAGACGAGTGGGCAGGTGCTCTCCTGGAACGGCGGCTATGCGTATGCTGCATATCATGCGATCAGTGCAGGAAGTACGAGAGATATGAGCCGGTCGGCGGAAGCGGCGGTGCCATATCTTCCTGCGGTGGAGTGCCCGGCGGATCTGACGGCGGAGGGCACGCTCTCGATCATTTATTGTGAGGAAACTGACATTTTAAAGCGGTGCGGGGAGCATTTTGCGGAGGCAGACGTGTCCGCGGTGTCTGAGATCCAGGTTACAGAGCGGGATGCGGCGGGTTATGTACAGCAGGTCATGCTGGGGGAGTATGTCTGCACCGGGGAAGCGTTCCGTGAGGCGATGGGCTGGAATTCCGCGTGTTTTACGATCACGCAGATGGGGGAAAATGTGCGGATCGTGACAAGGGGACTGGGACACGGGTACGGCCTGAGCCAGAATGAGGCGCGCGCGATGGCGCAGGAAGGAACCTCTTACGAGGAGATTTTACAATATTTTTTTCCGGGAACAACGCTTGTGACAGCGGATCAGATAAAATAGGCGGCGCTCTGCATAAACCATCCGTGCAGGGGGAACAATAGGAATAAAAATAAATAATATGGATGGGGAAAAAAATGAGAAAAAGCAGATTTTGGGCATTCCTCGGGCGTAAACAATATGTGATTGCGGGGGCGATTGTGATTGCGGCAGCAGTTGCGACCACGGTAATTTACAGCGATCATGAACAACAGCAGCGCGAACAGCTGGAGGAAGAACTGGCACAGGAAAACACACCGGAGGAAGCCGGACTTGTCGCTGCGACGGAAAGTACGGAACAGACAGCACAGGCATCCGCAGTTATTCCGCCGGAGCAGACCGCGGAGACGGAAAAGCTGGAGCAGAAAGCGGCAGAGACGACAGAGAGTACGGAAGTGGCGCAGGTGGAAAAAGAAGCGGAGAATGAGACCGCAGAGACGGGAGCAGGGGTCAATGCCCTTCATTTTGATCCGGAGGACGGCATGCTCTGGCCGATGGAGGGAAATGTGATCTTAAATTACAGCATGGATTCTACCATATACTTTGCGACGCTGGACCAGTACAAATACAATCCGGCGGTGATTATCGCGGGAGAGGTCAACAATAAGGTATATTCCGTCGCAAAGGGAAAAGTCATCGGTCTCTCCAACAACGAGGAGACCGGCTGTACGATGACGGTTGACCTGGGAGACGGCTACCGCGCGGTCTACGGACAGTTAAAGGAGCCGAACTTTGCGGTGGGTGATTATGTGGAATCCGGCCATGTGCTGGGCTACGTGGCAGAGCCGACGAAATATTATTCGGTGGAGGGCAGCAATCTGTATTTTGCGCTGCAAAAAGACGGACAGCCTGTCGATCCGGTAGCATTTTTTCAGAGCTAGTTTGTAAAAGGAAGACACCGGTTCTTGAATATGTTGGATTTCTTCATTATAATGAAACAAGAGATAAGGGAGGAATCGGTACATGGAATTCAAGGAATACAGTAAAGCTGTGATGGCGTGGGTGGACGGAGTGATGCAGAACCGCGGCGCCGATGCCGAGAAAACATTGAAATACTGTGCAGATATCGAACAATATGCAAAACAGACGGGGGATCCAAAGCTTCTGGGGTTTGCCTACTATTATGCGGGCGAGACCTACTATGTGCTCAATGAGGGCGAGCAGCTTCTTAAGACCATTACCAGAGCTATCACCTATCTGGATCAGGCGGAGCAGTGGGACATGGTTGCCAGGGCTTATAATATCCTTGCGATTGCCTTTTTGAACCGTGGAAATACGCCGATTGCGCTGGATTACTATCTGACCGGACTCGGTTATTGTAAAAAATATAAGCTGGCGAACGAAGAAAACGTCATCAACTTGAATCTCGGAACCCTCTATCTGGGCAACGAACAGTGGAATGAGGCGCAGAGATATTTTGAAAAAGTCTCCTCCGATATCAAGGCATATCCGAAGACACCGAATTATTACGGGCTGATGAGCTGTGTGGCGGTCTGTCTGGGGCGGTGCTTTATGCAGCGGGAACAGAATGAGCGCGTGCAGGCACAGCTGGATTATCTGGATCAGGTCTGCTGGGAGCACATGCAGAAGATCGAGCGCCTTTCCGCGCTGATTTTTAAGGCGGAATATTATCACCGCGTGGGAAGAATCACACTCCGCGAGGAATGTATTGAGCAGATCCGCGGACTTGTGGATATGGACATGGCGGTTATGGATATCTTTGATGACGTGTACGGGCTGTGCAGACTGTTGCTGGAGATCGATAAGGAAGACGTCTTCTGGGACATCGTGGCGGTATTGGAAAAATTGACGAAAAATGCCAATATTGCAAATCTACAGCGGAAAATAGTTTCCTTAAAAATCCTCTGCTATCGCAGGAAACAGGACGAGGCGGCTTATCTTGAGGAGGCGGGCCGGTTCTATGAGCTGACCGAGGCGCTGGATCGGGAGAACCATTATATGATTGCCAACATGCTCTCCGTGCGCAGATCATTAGAACATGCGAATGAGAAGCGGCGGGAGATGGAGAAAGCGAATGAGCGTCTGCTGGAGAAGTCCGAGACGGATCCGCTGACGCGGCTGGCGAACCGGTTCCGGCTGAATGATTATCTGGAGCGTGCGTTTGAGCGGACGCGGGATGACCATAGAGCATTTGCGGTAGAGATTCTCGACATCGACTACTTCAAGGAATACAATGATAACTACGGCCATCAGGCGGGAGATGCCTGCATCGTGGCGATTGCGGATGAGCTGCGGAAAATGCAGAGCCACGATACCTTCTGTGCGCGGTATGGCGGGGATGAGTTTATCATTATTTACGAGTACAAGACGGAGGACGAGGTTTTTTCCATGGCGGACAGTCTGCGGGAGCGTATTCTTGACAGGCGGATCGAGCATGTGTGCTCGAAGGCGCTTCCGGTTGTCACAATCTCGCAGGGAATCTGTTTTGACGTGGCTCCGGAGGGAAGCCGGAGCTGGGATTTCCTGCATGCGGCGGATATGATGCTCTACGAGGTGAAAAAGCGCAGCCGCAACAATATTTCGCTCGGACATCTGGATGCAAAAGAGGCGAGATACGGAGAAGAGAGGAAATTTTTATAGATTCCGGCATAGAATATACTGTAACGGAAAATCCGCAATCGAGCCTTTTACTTTTACCGAAGCGCAGCAGTATGAAAAAGTACAGATCAAGTAAAGTACGCATCTGTCGATTGCTTTTCATAGGAGTATTGCCCAAAGCCGCGAGCGGATTTGGGTTACATAGACAGAAGTTCGGAGATTTGCGCATTTCTTGACAAAAGAGAGATGCCGTGCTATGATTCAAAATACTGCGCAGTCGGCAGAGGTGGGCACTTTCTGCCGGTGCTGGGCATGCGTCAGAGAATTGGCTCTGGCGTGACAGAAAGGAAAAAGATGGAAACAGTTAGATTTGATGAGTTAGATTTATATCCTCAGGTGTTAAGAGCGATTGCGGATATGGGATTTGAGGAGGCAACGCCGATTCAGAGCCAGGCGATTCCGGTTGTGATGTCGGGCGTGGATGTGATCGGACAGGCACAGACAGGTACCGGTAAGACGGCATCCTTTGGTATTCCGGTGCTTCACAAGGTAGAACCGAACAGCAGAAAGACGCAGGTAATCATTCTCTCTCCGACCAGAGAGCTTGCCATCCAGGTGGCGGACGAGATCCGCAAACTTGCCAAGTATATGCACGGGGTCAAGGTGCTTCCGGTGTATGGCGGGCAGGAGATCGGACGCCAGATCAAGGCGTTAAAGGGCGGTGCGCAGATTATCGTCGGAACGCCGGGACGCGTGATGGATCATCTGCGCCGCAAGACGATCCGCTGTGATGCGATCCACACGGTGGTACTCGATGAGGCGGACGAGATGCTGAACATGGGCTTCCGCGATGACATCGAGACGATTCTTGAGTATATTCCGGCGGAGGGACGTCAGACGATCCTTTTCTCCGCGACGATGCCGAAGCCGATTCTCGATATTACCAGGAAATATCAGCACGATGCGGTCAACATCAAGGTGGTAAAAAAAGAGCTGACGGTTCCGAGCATTGAGCAGTATTACTACGATGTCAAGCGCAGCGACAAGGTAGAAGTCTTAACGCGGCTTCTCGATTACTACAATCCGAAGCTCTCGCTGGTATTCTGCAATACCAAGCGGATGGTGGACGAACTTGCGGAAGAATTAAAGGGACGCGGCTATTTTGCAGAGGGACTGCACGGAGATATGAAGCAGTCGCAGCGTGACCGTGTGATGAAGGGATTCCGCAGCGGCAAGACCGAGATCCTTATTGCGACCGATGTGGCGGCGCGTGGAATCGACGTTGATGATGTGGAAGCCGTTTTCAACTACGACATTCCGCAGGACGATGAATACTATGTACACCGGATCGGCAGAACGGGACGTGCAGGTCGGACCGGACGCGCTTTTACCTTCGTGAAGGGCAAAGAAGTCTACAAGCTGAAGGATATCATGCGCTACTGCAAGACCAAGATCGTGGCAATGCCGATTCCGTCAACGGATGATGTGGCACAGATCAAGGCAGAGAAGGTCATGGAGGAGATCGGCAGGATCATCGACGAGGAGAACCTGTCGGACATGATCGACATGATCGAGCGCCAGGTGAATGCTTCGGATTACACCGCAATGGATATTGCAGCGGCATTTTTGAAGCAGGCACTCGGCCAGGTCAATCTCGACAACGGCAGCGACGCTGACTACGACTTCGACAATACCGGCGCGGAGGAAGGGATGGTGCGTCTCTTTATCAACATCGGTAAAAAAGACCGCGTCAAGCCGGGAGACATTCTCGGGGCGATCGCCGGGGAGTCCGGCATGCCAGGCAAGCTGGTCGGCGCGATCGACATGTATGACAAGTATACCTTTGTGGAAGTGCCGAGAGAGCAGGCCGACGTCGTATTACAGGCGATGAAGGATGTCAAAATTAAAGGCAAGAATGTCCACATGGAAAAAGCCAACAGGAATTAATAAAGCCAGTGATTACAGATACACAAGAAAAACTTCGGGAGAAAATGCCCGAAGTTTTTTTGTGTTGAAGGCGGTGAGCTGTGAAAAAACTTACGCCGCCTGCCCCGACAAACCGCTTCCGGTCAAAAACCAGGCAGGCAAAATGGCTGTGGTCTGCCATCTCCGGCACCTCCTTTGCATAATCTGTGAGTTGTAATTTCTGGCTCTATACTATCATATTCGGACAAGTCAATCCAGCCTTTTCCCCTGCCAAGCCTTCCTTCCTGAAATCTTTGTTTCATCTTTAGAAATTCTTTGGTTTTTCCTCCGACCCGGCTTTAGAATCGCCATGTATACTAACATCATATTAAAAAAGGAGCTGAAAGGGGGAACTGACAAAATGAGTGCTGAATATTTTACAGAGGCGGCGGTATCTTTTATTGCATGTGTGACGGTTTTTACTATTTTCCTTAATTTTCTCTTACTTGCTGCGGAGGAACTGAAAAAATGTAGTATAATAAAGAGAAAAAAGAAAAATTACGCGGTGGTAAGACCTTCCGGCCGGATGGTTCTGCAGGGGCCGGACAGAGTGATGGGCGCCTAGGCCGCATGTAATATGGAGAGGACGAAATGGAAATTCAGAACAGAGCAGGAGAAAGCCGGATTTTACTGGTTGAGGATGACAAGGAAATCAGGGAAGGAATTGAAATTTTCCTGCGCGGACAGGGATACCGCGTATTTCAGGCGGCCGACGGAGTGGAAGGACTTGAGATACTTGAGAGGGAGGAGATCCATCTGGCAATTGTTGATATCATGATGCCGCGCATGGACGGGATACGCATGACGATGAAACTAAGGGAGAAATACGATTTTCCGGTTATCATGTTATCTGCCAAATCCGAGGAGGTCGATAAGATCACAGGCCTTAATATCGGGGCGGATGATTATGTGACGAAACCGTTTACTCCGATGGAACTGATGGCGCGGGTGAATTCCCAGTTACGAAGATACCGGAAGTTTCTTGAAAAATTAGCACCTCAGGAAAATACGCATGTGATCGGCGGGCTGGAGATCAACGAAGATATGGTAGAAGTGTCCATGGACGGAAATCCTGTGAAGCTGACGCCGATCGAGTACAAGATCCTTTTATTACTTGCCAAAAATCCGGGAAGAGTCTTTTCGGCAGAAGAGATTTATGAGCGGGTTTGGCAGGAAAAAGCGATCAATACAGATACGATTATGGTGCATGTAAGAAATATTCGGGAGAAGATCGAGATCGACCCGAAAAATCCAAAATATTTGAAGGTGGTGTGGGGCGTTGGATACAAAATCGAAAAACAGCCGTAAATTCGGGGTAATCATTCTTATCTTACTTTTGGCGGTAAGTTCCGCAGTTATGATGCAGCAATACGGAGCAGTCAGACGGTATATAGAAACGCCGCGAGAGGAAAGTGACCGGGCGGGAGAAACAGCGTCGAGCATGGCGAATACGTTGGCGGAAGGCAACTATCTTCTTTATAACCGGTATGCGCGGGACACAGATCCGTCGGAAGTGCTTTCTATTTACGGACAGCAAAGGTTTGATCTGGCGGAAAAATATTTGGACTACGAGCTGATCGACAGTAAGGGGCAGGTAATGGCGTCTGATCTTCCGAAAGACGAACAGGAGAAGCTGTTGGAAGAAGATAAAAAAGAGTATGCGTTCCGGGTGAAATATACCTTTTCCGAAAACGGAGATCTGGAGGATATCCAGATCGGAGGAACAGGATTCGGGGCAGAAGCCGCATATAATATGGAGTCGATCTATATTAACGAGGTCGAAAGCGTTGAGTCTTACGGACAGATATCAAGTATTACAACGCTTAGAAATGTGACGGTTATCTATGGGATGACAGAAGAAAATCTGGAGGCTTATGGCAGGATCGTCACTTCGGAAGACGGAGAATGCTGCGATTATTATTCGGTCAGTTATTTAGGCGCATTTAGAGATACTCTGGAAATATTGAGTGTGCTGCTCATCGCAGCCGCGATTTTTATGCCGTTTGCAAAACGTCTTGATTTAAGCGAAATGAAAATTTTCCGCGCGCCGTTTGAAGTGGCAGGCGCAGGCGCTTTGTTTTTTGCTTTCGACGGTTTTGATATGATGGCATATGTTGTTTATCACACGGTGAAAGGAACATTTCTCCCGGCAGGATTTGAACCGGTTTCTCTTATGTTGAATTTCCTGCTGTGGATGCTTCTGTTCGGAATGCTTTTCTGGTGCGTTACATCGCTTCGGGCGATGTTCCGTATGAAAAAGGCGTATTGGAAGGAAAGGACGCTGACGGCCGGGATGTTAAGAAAAATGAGGAAAAAAGGAGGAGAAAGCGGAGGCAAAATAAAAAAGAAGCTGGGCGGTATCCTAAGTGGGATCAAAAACTTTTTTGCCCGGCAGTATGACGCTTTGCTTCATCTTGATTTTCAGGATAAAACGAACCGGACGATCCTTCGCGTAGTTCTTATCAATTTTGCGATTTTGTTTGTCGTATGCCTTTTCTGGTGGTATGGAACGGTTGCGCTTATTGTTTATTCTGTTTTGCTGTTCATATTTTTGAAAAAATATATGCAGGATCTTTCCTCAAAATATACTCTTTTGCTAAAGTCAACGAATCAGCTTGCAGAAGGTCATTTGGATATTCCGATCGAAGGCGACGTCGGCTTGTTCAATCCGATACAGGAAGAATTAAAGAAGATCCAAAAAGGTTTCAAAAAAGCGGTAGATGAGGAAGTAAAGAACGAAAGGATGAAGACAGAACTTGTCACGAACGTTTCTCATGATCTTAGAACTCCTCTGACAGCGATCATCACATATACAGATCTGTTGAAAAATGAGAAAGACGAAGAAAAGAGAAAAGAATATATCAGCGTTCTGGAAAGGAAGTCTCTTCGTTTGAAGGTGTTGATCGAAGATTTGTTCGAGATCAGCAAGGCGGCAAGCAAAAGTGTCGTTATGCATTTTATGAAAGTTGATATCGTAGGATTATTTAAGCAGGTTGAGCTGGAAAATGTTGAAAAGATCAAAGCGGCGAATTTGGAATTCAGAACAAAGCTTCCGGAACAAAAAGTTGTCATGTGGCTTGACAGTGAGAAAACATATCGGATTTTTGAGAATCTTATCGTGAATATCACGAAGTATGCAATGCCTCATACGAGAGTTTATATTGACATGGCAGAGACGGAAGACGGAGTGCATATTACAATGAAGAATGTTTCTGCGGCAGAATTGAACTTTAACGCAGATGAGATTACGGATCGGTTTGTCCGCGGAGATTCGGCAAGAAACACCGAAGGATCGGGACTTGGTCTGGCGATTGCAAAGAGCTTTGCCGAATTGCAGCACGGTTCTTTGAAGATTTCGACAGAGGCAGATCTCTTTAAAGCGGATTTGTATTTACCGAAATCAAAGGAAATGCCCGAAAAACCCGGGGGGGGGGTATCCTGAAAATTTATAAATGTAACGGATATGTAAATAATGCCGGGAGAGTAGTGACTCTTCCGGTATTTTATGATACTCTGTGGATAGAAAACAGAGTCGGCATAAAAAAGGAAAAAATAAGAAAATTATGTTGGCATAAAGAATGGGAAAAGGGAGGAAAAGAAGATGAAATACGAGATTAAAGGAGGAGAACTTCCGGTTGTAGTCTGCTTTATGGACGAAGGGGAAACGATGATTACGGAGAAAGGTTCGATGAGTTGGATGTCGCCGAATATGAAAATGGAAACGACTTCCAACGGAGGAGTCGGAAAAGCGATCGGAAGGATGTTCGCAGGAGAAGCTATTTTTCAAAACCGCTATACAGCGGAAGGAGGACCGGGGATGATCGCATTTGCATCCAGTTTTCCGGGACAGATCAGACCGTGGGAGATCGCTCCGGGAAAAGAGATAGTCGTGCAAAAAGCAGGTTTTCTGGCGGCGCAGGAAAGCGTTGAATTATCGATCTTTTTCCAGAAAAAATTAGGTTCCGGTCTGTTCGGCGGAGAAGGATTTATCATGCAGAAAATCTCGGGACAGGGTCTGGCGTTTCTTGAATTTGACGGATCTGTCATAGAGTATGTACTCCAGCCCGGACAACAGATCGTAGTCGATACAGGTTACCTTGCCGCTATGGAGGCGACATGCAATATGGAGATTCGCACAGTGCCCGGAATCAAAAACATGATGTTCGGAGGCGAAGGTCTGTTTAATACGGTAATTACAGGACCGGGACGCGTATGGCTTCAGACAATGCCGATTTCAAATGTGGCAGGCGCTATCATGAAAGTTTTCCCGGCAAGATAAATATAATAGCATGCTATATAATAAAAACAGCAGTCTGGCAGGATCGGATATTGATACCGGTCCTGTCCGACTGCTAAAAAAGAAGAATCTTTTTGTAAATCGTATTACACGTCACGTTTAATCTAAAAACATCTTTGATCCCATCCATTGTCTCATATGTTCGATCATTTTCCTGTCAGGTTCGATATATACGCATGAGTTTTTCTGATCGAGAGAGATCATAACGGCATAAACGTCGGCATTTTCATTTCCTGAAGTGAAATCATATGTTTTGTCAGGATGGAAAGCGTTCAGCCGCGGAGATTTTTTCGGAGCAATGATCTCGGCAGACTGAATATCAAAACTGAGCATATGTTTTCTTTTGGACTTGTTGTAAATGGCATCGATCTGAAGATCATGGTTTAAGATCATATATTCATATTCCACATTGAGCTTCGGGAAGATAAAATAAAAAGCGATCATCAGGATCAAAACTGCGATAAGAAATGACAGAAAACCGACCAAAGGCATTCCAAAAACAGCAACAGCGACTGCAAGAACGATGATAAGTACGCTGATGAGAATGCCGGAAGCTTTTTGTCTGCGGGGTACGAGTTGTTCATATAATGCGTCATTCATAGTTATTTGTTTCCTTTCAAGTAATTTATGACCATCATAGCGATCTTAAATGTCATGGCGTCGTCAAAGAGACGAAGATCCAGACCTGTCTGTTTTTCAATCTGTTCCAGACGGTAGATAAGAGTGTTTCTGTGCATATGGAGTTGTCTGGCGGTTTCGGCAATGTTTAAGTTGTTTAAAAAGAAACGGTTGACTGTCGACATAAGTTCGGGGTCAAGCGTTTTCGGTATAGGAGAACCGAATATTTCAGACAGAAAGTTCTCGCACAGTGAAACGGGAAGACGATAGATCAGTCTGCCGATCCCGAGTTCGTTATACGGGAAAATATTTTGTTCTGAATAAAAGAGCCTTCCGACTTTCAACGCAAGATTCGTTTCCTGAAAAGCTTTTTGAATATCGGCAAGCGTGTTCATTACAGAACTGTATGAGAGGCGGACACGGATAAGCGCCTCGGTATTGAGCGTATCAACGATCGTCTCCGCAATATGTCTCATATCTTCAAACGTCTCGTTTTGGCAAAGCGGACGTATGACTGCAAGCAGCGTTTCCGTAAGGGGAACGATATAAGTTTTTGAACGGCAGGACAGTAGATTTTTCAATATTGCGCCTGAAGTTTCATCAAAGTGTTTTCCTTCTATAAGGAAAAGAATTCGTTTTTCCTCCGGATCAATGTGAAGTCTCGCTGCCCGATCGGAAATTTCATAGTGCGGGATATTCCCGGTCATCAGTCCCTGCAGAAAATCAGTGCGGTTATATTTTTCTTTGTAAGCTGTGCAAAGACAGTGGATCTGTGTCAGCGCAGGTTCAATCTGTTCAGGCGCTGCACCGGATACTTCAAGCGAGATTCCGGTAATTTTTTTTAATTCAAGCAGAGCTTTGTTTAGTTCATTCATCTGTGCTGTAGTTTCTGTTTTGCGGTTTGTAGTCTGTTCAGTATTTTCTCCCATAGATTAACCTCGTTTTGAATAAAGAGGCCGCACCTGAATAAGTGCAGCCCCCTTTAAATTCTTATTTTAAATCATTAGTTTGTAATCGTCAACTCGGTTTCTTTGTCAAATACGTGAATTTTTTCCATATCAAGTGCGAATACGGCTTTATCACCTGTACGCAGTGTCGTACGAGGATTTACACGAGCTGTCATCTGTGTTCCTTCTACGTCAAAGTAAAGGAATACTTCAGCGCCGAGCAATTCGTATACTTTGATCTCGGATTCGATAATGCTGTCCGGTGAATTGCTGATAAATGCCTGAGAATCATGTACGTCTTCAGGACGGATGCCGAGAACAACTGTTTTTCCGTCATAGTTTCCGTTGATAAGAGCCTGTTTCTTGGAAGCAGGAACTTTTAATACATGTTTTCCTACAGTCAATGTTACATCATCACCTTTTATAGAGCATACGGCATCCATAAAGTTCATCTGAGGAGATCCGATAAATCCTGCAACGAACAGGTTGCACGGTGTATTGTAAAGGTTCTGCGGTGTATCGACCTGCTGAACGACTCCGTCTTTCATAACGACGATTCTCGTTCCGAGAGTCATGGCTTCTGTCTGGTCATGTGTTACATAGATGATCGTTGCGCCGAGGTTTTCGTGAAGTTTTGAAATCTCGATACGCATCTGAACTCTCAGTTTTGCGTCAAGGTTGGAAAGCGGTTCGTCCATAAGGAATACTTTCGGATTACGAACGATGGCACGTCCCATGGCAACACGCTGTCTTTGTCCTCCGGAAAGAGCCTTCGGCTTCCGGTCGAGCAGTTTGTCAAGGTCAAGGATTCTTGCCGCTTCACGGACTTTTTTGTCGATTTCTGCTTTCGGTACTTTACGAAGTTTCAGACCAAACGCCATATTATCATATACTGTCATGTGCGGATACAATGCATAGTTCTGGAATACCATTGCGATATCACGGTCTTTCGGTTCTACGTCGTTCATAACTTTTCCGTCGATTTTGAATACTCCGTCGGAAATATCTTCCAAACCTGCGATCATACGAAGTGTTGTAGATTTACCGCATCCGGACGGACCGACGAAGATGATGAATTCTTTATCTGCGATTTCTAGGTTGAAATCTTTTACTGCATGGAATCCGTTCGGATAAATTTTCTGAACGCCTTTAAGTGATAAACTTGCCATTTTATGTTCCTCCTAAAAATAAACTTGTTTTTCTGGATTTTTCTTATGAGATAAGTATAACCGTAAGCCGGAAACAGAACAATGTCATGAGTGACTAAAAAAAGCGGCGGAAAGTGTACATGTTGACGAAAAATGAGAAATCAGATACAATAGCACTGTTATAAGCGATGAAAACAGTAAAGAAAAGAGGAATAAAATTATGGCAAATCCAATCGTTACATTTGAGATGGAAAACGGCGATATCATGAAAGCGGAGCTTTATCCCGAGATTGCGCCGAATACGGTAAATAACTTTATTTCATTGATTAATAAAGGATTTTACGACGGTCTGATCTTTCACCGTGTGATCCGCGGATTTATGATCCAGGGCGGCTGTCCGAACGGAAACGGAATGGGTGGTCCGGGATACGCGATCAAAGGCGAGTTTGCACAGAACGGTTTCCAAAACGATCTTGCACATGATCCGGGAGTTCTTTCCATGGCTCGTGCAATGCATCCTGATTCTGCGGGAAGCCAGTTTTTTATCATGCATGAAAAATCACCGCATCTGGACGGCGCTTATGCGGCGTTCGGAAAGATCACGGAAGGAATGGATATTGTAAATAAGATCGCAGAAACCGCAACAGATTACAGCGATCGTCCGCTTGAAGCGCAGAGAATGAAAAAGGTGACTGTAGAATTGTTCGGAGAAACATATGACGAACCGGAGACAGTATAAGCTGTAAAGTAAGCTGTAAAGGCAAAAAAGAAAAGTAAAGATGCTGACAGATTCCCCTTAGGCAGGCAAGGAAACGAAAACCTGTTTAAGGGGATTGTTATGTCACAGTATTTACAGCCGATATTCCATAATGTAATCATCCATGAAAAAGCCGTTTCCGATATCATTTTTCTGAGCGTCGATCGTCTGAAAACCAAAGTGACGGTATACGTTCAGAGAGTGATCGTTGTACTTATTACATGTCAGCCAAATGGCGGAACAATTTCGCTGCCGACATAAATTTTTTAGAAAATCAAACAAAAATGCGGCTAAATGTCTGCCCCGGTATTGTTTGGCGATGTACAGTTTGCTCAAAAACATCCTTCCGTCCTGATCCTGCCTGATCGCCATATATCCGCACAGTTTTCGGCTGTCGAGAAGCCGGTAATATTCGTATCCGGTAAGAACCTGATCTTGTAAAGCCGGATAAGACTGAAAACGTGACAGCATATATTCTACCTGCTCTTTGCCGATGATCGGCGTGAAATGTTCATGCCAGATCACATCTGCCAAAGCGGCGATCTCTTGAAGCTCCTCGTTAGTTTCTGCCTTTCGGATTGTAAACGGTTGATCCGTTCGATTGTCTGAAGATGTCTGATTCATGAGAAATATTCCCCCTTCTTTTTTTATCAAATATTATAGTACAAATAACATATTTTCCGCAACTTTCTAAAAATAATATTAATTATTAGCACTCAACACAAAAGAGTGCTGATTTTCTATTGACTTTTAAATATTGCCGTACTAGAATGTCTGTTAGACATAAAAAACAGATCGCATGAAGCCGATGTATATAAAGTATACCGGCAGATGCGTAAGTCATAAAATCAAAAAAGATAAGGAGTGTTTACAATGGCAGTGAAAAAAGGAACATTATCGATCGACAGCGAAAATATATTTCCGATCATAAAGAAATGGGTGTATTCGGATCATGATATTTTCGTGAGGGAACTTATATCAAATGGATGCGATGCGGTTACGAAGCTGAAAAAGCTTGATATGATGGGAGAATATGAACTTCCCGAAGATTATAAGGCGAAGATCGAAGTAATTGTCAATCCGGAAGAAAAGACGATGAAATTTATCGATAACGGTCTTGGTATGACAGCCGAAGAGGTAGAAGAGTACATTACGCAGATCGCATTTTCGGGAGCGACACAGTTTCTTGAAAAATATAAAGATAAAACGACAGAAGACGATATGATCGGTCATTTCGGACTTGGATTTTATTCTGCGTTTATGGTGGCGGATGAAGTTCAGATCGACACATTGTCTTATAAAGAAGGCGCATCTGCCGTACACTGGGCAAGTCAGGGAGGTACGGAATATGAGATGCAGGAAGGAAATAAAGAGACGGTCGGAACAGAGATCACACTGTTTTTAAATGAAGACAGTCTTGCGTTTGCAAATGAATACCGTGCAAGAGAAGTCATTGAAAAATATTGTTCTTTTATGCCTGTTGAAATCTTCCTTTCTAAAGCAAATGCACAGCCGGAGTATGAAACGATCGATGAGGAGGACGTGCTTGACACAGACGAAGTCGTAGAGCATATTACGGAAGAGGTGAAAGAAGGCGAAGAAGGAGAACCGAAAAAGAAAGCGAAGATCGTGAAACGCCCTGTTTCTTTGAGCGATACTCATCCGCTGTGGAGCAAAAGTCCAAGCGAGTGTACAAAGGAAGAATACATTGATTTTTACCGCAAAGTGTTCATGGATTATAAAGAGCCTTTGTTCTGGATTCATTTGAATATGGATTACCCGTTTAACTTAAAAGGAATTTTGTATTTTCCGAAGATCAATACGGAATATGAATCTATCGAAGGAACGATCAAGCTGTACAACAATCAAGTCTTTATCGCGGACAATATTAAGGAAGTGATCCCGGAGTTCCTTATGGTCCTCAAAGGTGTGATCGACTGTCCGGATCTGCCGCTTAACGTATCAAGAAGCGCCCTGCAAAACGACGGATTTGTCAATAAAGTTGCTGATTACATTTCTAAGAAAGTGGCGGATAAGCTGACGGGAATGTTTAAGACAGACAGAGAAAATTATGAGAAATACTGGGATGACATCAGCCCGTTTATCAAATTCGGATGTCTGAAAGATGAAAAATTCGGCGAGAAGATGAAAGATTCGATGATCTATAAAAACTTGGATCATAAATATCTGACATTAGAAGATATTATAAATGAAAGCAAAGCTGCCGGAACAGAAGAAGAGACAGCCGAAGAGGCGGCAGCGGAAACAGATGCGCAGACAGATGCGCAGACAGATACGGACGATCAGGATAAAGAGCCTGAGAAAACGTCGGTTTACTATGTGACAGACGAAGTTCAGCAGAGCCAATACATCAATATGTTCAAAGCGCAGGGACAGGATGCGATCGTGCTGACACATAATATTGATTCTGCGTTTGTGACTTATCTGGAACAGAAACATGAAGACGTCAGATTTTTAAGAATCGATGCCGATGTACATGAGTCTTTGAAAGATGAAGTTGCAGAAGACGAGAAAGAATCTTTCGGAAAGATGGCAGACAGTCTCGTGGAAATCTTCCGAAAAGAACTAAATGATGATAAGCTCGATGTGAAAGTGGAAAAACTTAAAGACGATAAAGTGGCGTCTATGGCTGTTTTGTCGGAAGAAAACCGCCGTATGGAAGAGATGATGAAGATGTACGGTATGAGCGGAATGGATCCGGCTATGTTCGGCAGCAAGGCGACACTTGTACTCAACGCAAACCATCCGCTTGTGAAGTTCCTGACAGAGAACAAAGAAAGCGAGAATGTAACTGTCATCTGTAAACAGCTTTATGATCTTGCAATGCTTGCTCATAAGCCTTTAAGCCCGGAAGAAATGACGGCGTTTGTACAAAGAAGCAACGAGATCATGCTTTTACTCACAAAATAAAATGATAATGATAAAGGCAGCCTGTATAGTTTTTTATACAGGCTGCTAAATTAAAACCGTTTTTTATTTCTGTCAATTTAGTAATTCAAAATCAATCTCTTTTTTCTTAAAGAAATTTTCAGTCATTTCATCCCATGCATGTTCTAGTGTTTTATCCATCGTAAAAGTCTTGAAGGAAGTTCCGGTAATACATGTCAATGTTTCTCCGTTGTAGCGGATGTTCAGATAGAGTCCCTGCACAGCGTCCGCCTGAACGGAAAGATCGTTTTGCAAGAGGAGCGCTTCGATGTTCTTCGGAGCAAGGCTGAATACGAATTGGAAGGCGAGAGGAGTCCGTTTTCCTTTGATGAGGGAAAAGCAGAAGTTTCTTACATTTTTCCAATAAGAGTATTCGGGAAGGACGGCGTCAGAGTCAAAGAACTCTTTTTTGATAAAGCCGTCAATGTGAAATGTATTGAATGTTGTGATCTCTCCTTCGATAAATGAAAAATGATCAAATGTTTCATTTAACAGAAGGTGCGACATGAAATCTTTTATATTTGTCAATGAAAATGCGATCATGGAAAGACTCCTTATCATTGTATATTTGTTCATTTTACCTGCCATGTTTTTGATATGACAGGGTCATACTGATTGTACCACGAAACGGATGTGCCGTCATTGACTTTTTAATCTAAAAAAAGTATTATTATTTTGGGTTATTTTTATTTATAAAATAAAATGAGTATTATAATGGGGAAACAATATAAATGAAGAAAATAAAACAGAAAACAAAAAGGAAGATCGTTCTTGCGGTATGTGTTCTTGCGGCAGCGCTTGTCATTGTGCTGATCGTGCAGGGCGTGCGGGGACTTTTTTATAAGAAAGCGGACACATCGGCAGGACTGGAATATATTCACGGAGAAGAAAAAGGAGATATTGCGGCGATTGAGAAAAAAATCGAACTGCTTGAAAAAAAAGACGGAGAAGAAGGCGCCGGGGAACGGAGTCTGAAAGAAAAGTTTACGGGCGCGGTTATCGTGGGAGACTCTATTACGGAAGGATTTACAGAATATGACATTTTGAACACATCCAGCGTTGTAGCAAAGATCGGAGTACATTTGGATGAGTTGGACGAGCAGATCAAACAGGTGAAAAAATTAAGTCCCGGGATCATATTTTTGTCTCTCGGAATGAATGATGTCGAGCATACAAACGGTGATGCGGACGAGTTTGTCAAACAATACGGAGCAGTTGTGGATGAACTGAAAAAGAGCGTGCCGGGAGCGCATATTTTTGTGAATGCAATTTTTCCGGTGCAGGAAAAGGCAGTGAAAGAAAAGCCTGTTTTTGCAGAAATAGAAAATTTCAACGAGAAACTAAAAGAGTTATGCGATAAAAAGCGGATAGCGTTTATCGACAGTTCGGATCTTGTGTCTGACGAATATTATGAACAGGACGGGATACATTTTAAGTCGTCTTTCTATCCGGTCTGGGCTGAAAAAATGGCGGAGGTGGCAGGCTTATGAGTCAGTGGAAGAAAATAACTATCCGGGTGATGCGCTATGTGACATTGCTTCTGATCGTCGGATTCGTTGCACTTCTTTTGATCTATACAAGCGGCAGCAACCGCCCTTTTGAGAAAGTGGAGAAGTCTGTGGAAGCGTCTCTTGATAAGGAAAATATGAAGCGTCAGGACGGGACGGCATTAAAACGTAACTTTGGACTGAACGCGGCAGATTATGACGGCGTCATGTATTATTCGTCGGAATTTAGTATTTCATCTGAAGAAGTTCTTCTTATTAAAGCAAAAAGTGAAACGCAGACCACGGAAATTTCAAGTGCGATCGAAGAACGGATCAAAACAAGGATGAATGATTTTGAAGGGTATGCGCCGGAAGCGGTGCAGTTATTGGAAGATGCAAAGAAAAGCGTGCGCGGTAAATATGTATTTTTTGCCGCTGCGCCGGGAGCGGAAAAATATTTGGAAATATTTAACAACAGTTTATAAATCGGGAGAGGGAACAGGCGGATGTTATTTAGCAGTATCACATTTTTGTTTATGTTTCTGCCAATCGTAATGGCAGTGTATTATCTCGTTCCGAACGGGGCGAAAAATATCGTCTTGCTTTTGGCGAGTCTGTTTTTTTACGCATGGGGAGAGCCGGTCTATGTCGTGCTCATGATCTTATCCATCGTATTAAACTATTTTTGCGGACGGGATATCGAGGCAAATGCAGACGATCCGAAAAAGGCAAAGCTAAGTCTTGTGTTTGCTCTTACGGCAAATATTCTCATACTTGGATTTTTTAAATATTATGGTTTTTTGCTTGATACAGTTAATTCCTTTCTTACGACGGACATTCCTTACAGAGTGCTCCCTCTGCCGATCGGAATCTCGTTCTATACGTTTCAGGCGATCTCGTATGTGATCGATATCTATCGGAAAGACGCGAAGCCGCAGAAGAATATTTTATACTTTGCGCTTTATATCAGTATGTTCCCGCAGTTGATCGCAGGTCCGATCGTCCGGTACGCGGATATTGAAGAACAGTTGAAAATGCGGAAAGTGACGCTTCGTAAACTGGGACAAGGTTCGATGTATTTTATCATCGGTCTGGCGAAAAAAGTGATTATCGCAAATTCAACAGGGGCGGTGTTTGAAGAAGTCGCCGCGATGTCAACAGGAAGTTTATCTGTCTTAACTGCATGGGTCGGCGTATTTTCTTATGCGTTCCAGATATATTTTGACTTCAGCGGATATTCGGATATGGCGATCGGCCTCGGAAAAATGTTCGGATTTGAATTTAAGAAAAATTTTGACCATCCGTATGTGTCGAAAAGCGCAACGGAATTTTGGAGAAGATGGCATATTTCTCTCGGAACGTGGTTTAGAGAGTATGTATATATTCCTCTCGGCGGCAATCGATGTTCGGTTTCGAGAAATATATTTAACCTGATGGTTGTCTGGACACTGACCGGAATGTGGCACGGGGCGGCATGGAATTTTATCGCATGGGGCGTATATTACGGCGTGATCCTTGTGATGGAAAAGTATGTGTGGGGTTCTTCCGTCGAACAGCTTCCGAAACCGGTCCAGCATATTTATGCAGGCGCAGTCATCCTTGTAGGCTGGGTATTCTTCTTTAGTCCGAGTCTTGGGTATGCCCTGCGGTATCTTTGGGCAATGATCGGAGGAGGAGCGGGAATAGCGGATGCGCAAGGCGCGTTTCTTCTGTTTACTCACTGGCTTTTGTTTGTCATTGCGGCGGTGGGAAGTACGGCTTACGGAAGAAAACTGCTAAATAACGCAGTTCGTTTTTCCGCCAACCGAACAGTAAGAATGACGGTGGGAGTCGTTCTCTATATGGGAATTTTCTTCCTTTCGGTGGCATTTTTGGTGACAGATACATTTAATCCATTTTTATATTTCAGATTTTAGGGGAATACTTATGAACAGCAGGAAAAGAAAAGGTCAGCTTGAGAGTATGATCGGAAAAATCTTTATATTAAGTCTTTTTCTCATTTTACTTGTGAATCTGATCGTTCCGAACAAAGAAAAATCAGAAGAAGAAAACAGGATGCTGGAGACGAAACCGAAAGCGTCGGCAGCGTCGATCATTTCCGGCGATTACATGAAACAATGGGAAAAGTATGTAAGCGACCAGTTTTTCGGACGGAACTTTTGGAGGAAGATAAAAGTAAACGCAGATAAGATTTCGGGAACAAAAAAAGAAAACGGCGTGTTTATCGGAAAAAACGGACAACTATTAGAAGATATCGCAGTTCCGGATAAAGAGCAGCTTGAAGCGAATATCAATGCGGTGAAAAATTTTGCACAGACATATGAAAACATTCCGACGACGGTAATGCTTGTTCCGGATGCGGCATGTATTTTGAGCAATCGTCTTCCTGCATTTGCGACAGTGGAAGATCAGCGTCAGATGTTCAGTATGGTAGAGCGTAATCTGGGCGATACGGTCAACTGGGTCGATACTGTTTCTATTATGAATAAACATAAGTCAGAAAAGCTGTACTATAAAACGGATCATCACTGGACGACTCAGGGAGCGTTTTATATGTTCAAAGATACGGCTTCCCTGTTCGGGATCAAAGGGGACGTGTCTGATGATTATGTTTCCTATACCGTGACAGATGATTTTAACGGTGTTCTTGCGTCAAAGAGCGGATGCGGTCTGGATGAAAAAGAAAAAATCGATATTTACGCGCCGACAAACGGCGATGACGATGTAATCGTAAATTATGTCAATGAAACGAAAAAGACAACTTCTCTTTATGATTCGTCCAAACTAAAGACAAGAGATAAGTACGGAGTATTTTTAGGCGGGAATACATCTGTTATCGATATAAAGACAGTGTCTACGAGCCAGAAGAGACTGCTTGTGGTGAAAGATTCATTTGCAGACTGCTTTATTCCGTTCTTAACTCCTCATTACAGAGAGATCGTTGTTGTTGATCCAAGATATTACAGCGGAACGATGCAGGATATTATGGACACATACCGCATAACAGATGCGTTGATCTTGTATAGCGGAAATACATTTTTTACAGACAATAATATAAGTGGAGTGTTTACTGGTGAGTAATCGGATCAGAGAAGAATTTTTACAGGTAAAAGAGTCGGTAAGACTGAATAAATATTTAAGCGAGGCGGGCGTTTGTTCCAGAAGGGAGGCGGACCGCCTTATTGAAAGCGGTAAAGTGACGGTAGACGGAGTGACGGCGCAGATGGGGATGCGCGTTACGGCGGGGCAGATTGTCAAAGTCGGGAAAAAAACAGTGTCAAAGCAAGATGAGATGATCGTTTTAGCTGTGAATAAGCCGAAAGGGATCGTCTGTACCGAAGATCAAAGAGAACGCGACAGTATCGTTCGTTTTTTGAACTACCCTGTGCGCGTTACTTATGCGGGCAGACTGGACAAAGATTCGCGCGGACTTCTGCTTATGACGAACAACGGAGATATCATCAATCAGATGATGCGTGCGGCAAACCGCCATGAAAAAGAATATAAAGTTACGGTTGATAAAGAGATCACGGAACAATTTATAAAAAAAATGTCGGAAGGAGTCCCGATCCTTGACACGGTCACAAGACCATGTACAGTAAAGAAGATCGGGAAATATACTTTTTCGATCATCTTGACTCAGGGGCTGAACCGCCAGATCAGAAGGATGTGTGCGGCGTTCGGATATGAGGTGAAAGATCTTGTCCGTATAAGGATTATGAATATTCGTCTCGGGAGTCTGAAAGAAGGAGCATACCGAAAACTGACGGACGAAGAACTGGAAGAATTGTATGAGATGTTGAAATGACCGGTCAAGATACCGTAAAGAAATTAATTGTTGGAGAAGAAGATGGAAAAGAAGAAGAAAACGGAACGGATGCGCGAACTTGTCGAACTTCTGAATAAAGCGCGCCGTGCTTACGAACAGGAAAACACGGAGATCATGAGCAATTTCGAGTATGACCGTCTTTATGACGAACTGTTGTCCTTAGAAAAAGAACTGGAAACAACGCTTGCCTCAAGCCCGACGGTCAATGTGGGATATGAAGTTTTGAGCGAGCTTCCGAAAGAGCGTCATGAAACGCCGATGTTGTCCCTTGATAAGACGAAAGATGTAGAACGATTGAGGGAATTTTTGGGAGATCAGCAGGCGGTGATCTCATGGAAGATGGATGGTCTGACGATTGTTCTGACTTATGAAAACGGAGTTTTGAAAAAAGCGGTTACAAGGGGAAACGGGGAGATCGGAGAAGTTGTGACGAACAACGCAAAAGTATTTCGTAATGTTCCGTTATCTATCCCGTTTAAAGGAGAGCTTGTGCTTCGGGGAGAAGCTGTTATTTCTTATAAAGATTTTGAAAAGATCAATGAAGAAATCGGAGATGCCGATGCAAAATACAAGAATCCCCGTAACTTGTGCAGCGGATCGGTCCGCCAGTTAAATAATGAAGTGACGGCGAAGAGAAATGTAAGGTTTTATGCGTTCACGCTTGTGAAAGCTGACAATGTGGATTTTGAAAATTCAAGAGCATATCAACTGAAATGGCTGCAGGAACAAGGATTCGATGTTGTAGAGCATCATCTCGTTACCCGGGATACCGTCGGTGATGAAGTCGCGTGGTTTGCAGAGCATATTCGGGAAAACGAAGTGCCGTCGGACGGACTTGTTCTTATATATGATAATATTTCTTATGGGCAGTCACTTGGAACAACGGCAAAGTTTCCGCGAGATTCCTTTGCGTTTAAGTGGGAGGATGAAGTGCGAAAGACGACGATCCGTGAGATTGAATGGAGTCCGTCCAGAACAGGACTGATCAATCCTGTTGCGATCTTTGATCCTGTAGAATTAGAAGGAACAACAGTAAGCCGTGCAAGCGTTCATAATATCAGTATTATGGAGGAACTGGAACTGGGGATCGGAGATACGGTTACGGTGTATAAGGCAAATATGATCATCCCCCAGATTGCGGAAAATCTGACGCGCAGCGGAGTAAGCGAGATTCCGAAAGAATGTCCTGTCTGTAAAAAGCCGACAAAAATATCTATGGAAAATAATACGAAAACGCTGTATTGTATGAATCCGAAATGTCAGGCAAAGCATGTGAAGTCATTCAGTTTGTTTGCAAGCAGAGACGCTATGAATATCGAAGGACTGTCAGAGGCGACTTTGGAAAAATTCATCATTAACGGGTATGTCAAAGATTTTACGGATATCTTCCATCTTGACAGATATGAAGAGGAAATAAAGGCGATGGAAGGATTTGGAGAAAAATCTTATGAAAATCTGCGAAAAAGGATAGAAAATGCAAGAAAGACAACGCTTCCGAGGCTGATCTACAGTCTTGGGATTCCGAACATCGGAATCTCAAACGCAAAAATGATCTGTCGTGCGCTGGGAGAAGATCCAAAACGGGTCATCCGGGCGACGGAAGAAGAATTAAGCGCGATATCGGGTGTGGGAGGAGTGATAGCAGGTACATTTGTCGAATATTTTAAAGATACGGCGCATGTAGATGTTTTTGATCGTCTCCTCAAAGAAGTAGAACTTACGAAAGAAACGTCAGAAGAAGATCAGAAGTTTGCGGGAGTTAATTTTGTCATTACAGGCAGCGTAGAGCATTTTGCAAATCGGGCACAGGTAAAAGAAGAGATTGAAAAACGAGGCGGCAAAGTGACGGGGAGCGTGACGTCAAAGACAAATTATCTGATTAACAACGATACCGGATCGGGAACGGCGAAAAATAAAAAAGCACGGGAACTTGGCATTCCGATCATTTCGGAAGAAGATTTCCTCCAAATGATGAATGAATAGAAAAAAACGGATTCGATTTTTACAAAAACTTCATTTGTACAATGAAGTCAAGTGTACTATAATAAAAAAATACTTGTAAAAGAAAGTGGATAAACAATAATGTCCATATAGATGAAAACAGTCAGAGAAAGACGAGGAGAATTATGTCAGATCAGGATTTCATTTTAGTAGATGAGGAAGAAAAAGAGTCCACAGGGGCAGACGAGGTGGACAAAGAAGAGAAAAAAGACCATTTGGCAGTAAAAAAGGAAGAGGAAAAAGAAACGGAAAAAGACAACGATGACGATGGATATGAGAAGATCTGTCTCATCTGTCACAGACCGGAAAGCGTTGCGGGAAAGATGATCGAGATGCCGAATCATATTACGGTATGCAGGGATTGTATGCAAAGAAGCTTTGATGCGATGACAGACGGCTCTGTTGATCTGAGCCGGCTTGTCAACATGCCGGGGGTACAGTTTCTTAATTTATCGGATTTGGATCATATGCAGCCTAAAGCGCAGAAGATCAAGAAGAAAAAAGAAAAGCCGAAAGAGTTCCATCAACTTGATATTAAGAAGATTCCGGCGCCTCATAAGATCAAAGCAAGACTTGACGAATATGTAGTCGGACAGGAAAAAGCGAAGAAAGCGATGGCAGTCGCCGTTTATAATCATTATAAACGGGTTGCGTCAGATACAATGGACGATATCGAGATTGAAAAGTCGAACATGCTTATGATCGGACCGACGGGAAGCGGAAAGACGTATCTTGTCAAAACATTGGCAAAACTTCTTGACGTGCCGCTCGCCATTACAGACGCTACGTCTTTGACAGAGGCAGGATATATCGGAGATGATATAGAAAGTGTTGTTTCCAAACTGCTTGCCGCTGCCGACAACGATGTAGAACGGGCGGAGCAGGGAATTATTTTTATCGATGAAATCGATAAGATCGCGAAAAAACATACGTCGAATCAAAGAGATGTAAGCGGGGAATCGGTTCAGCAGGGAATGCTCAAACTTTTGGAAGGAAGCGAAGTGGAAGTTCCTGTCGGAGCGAACAGCAAGAACGCGATGGTTCCTTTGACAACGGTCAATACGAAAAATATTTTGTTTATTTGCGCCGGCGCATTTCCGGATCTGGAAGATATTATAAAAGAGCGTCTTACAAAGAAAACATCTATGGGATTTAATGCAGAACTAAAAGATAAGTATGAGCATGACGAGGACATTTTGTCGAAAGTGACGGTGGAAGATCTGAGAAAATTCGGTATGATCCCGGAGTTCCTCGGACGTATGCCGATCATATTTACATTGAAAGGTCTTGATAAAGATATGCTTGTTAAGATCTTGAAAGAGCCGAGAAACGCAATCTTAAAACAGTATCAAAAGCTGCTTGCCCTTGATGAAGTAAGTCTGGTGTTTGATGACGGCGCTCTTGAGACGATTGCGGAAAAAGCAATGGAAAAAGATACCGGGGCGAGAGCGCTTCGGGCGATCATCGAAGAGTTTATGCTGGATATTATGTATGAAATCCCCAAAGATGACAACATCGGGGAAGTGACGATCACAAGAGAATATATTGAAGGTACGGGAGGTCCTGTCATTAAACTGCGGGGACAGCAGTCGATCGCGATGAAAGAAGATCGTTCGTAAAAGAGAGAGTAAAACCGGAAGATTTGGTCATAGATCAGAGCCTTCCGGTTTTTCTTTTGATTTTCTTTAGAAAAACTTTCAAATATATATATTGACCATTCATATTATACACTATATAATATGAATATATTAAATATATAAATGAATAAAACATATATAAAGGAGTGAGAATATGACATTACCGTTGAGTGCACCGATGCTCGATCTTCTTGTCCTCTCTGTGATTGCAGAAGAAGATGCCTATGGTTATCAGATCGGCAGGATCATTAAAAGAGCGTCGGCTACGATGAAAGATTCTGCGTTGTACCCGATATTAAAGCGGCTTCAGGAAAATCATTTTGTAGAAACGTATGACAGACAGTTTCAGGGAAGAAACAGGAAGTATTATACGATCACAGATGCCGGGAGACAGTATCTGGCAGAATTGACAGAGGAATGGGAGCGTTATCGGACGGTTGTGGATGATATTGTAAAGGGAGGGAATTTATCATGACAAAAAGTGAATATATGAAAAAATTGTCATACAGTCTCAGAAGGCTGCCGAAAGAAGATTTCAATCAGGCGATAGACTACTTTGAGGAATACTTTGCAGAGGCGGGAGAGGAGAATGAACAGCAGGCGATCGAAGATCTTGGATCGCCGGAAGATGCGGCAAAAGAATTGATTATGAATCTGGCGGAAAAGAATATGGAGCAGCCGCCGAAAACGGTAAAACACAGTTTTAAGGCAGTGTGGATCGGTATTCTCGGAATCTGCGCGGCGCCGATCGCACTTCCGATCGCACTTTCTTTGATCTGTGTGATCGCAGCCGTGATTGTTTCTGTTTTCTGTGTGTTTGCAGGCTTGTTTCTTACGGCGGTTACGCTGGCGGGAGCTGCGGTGATCGGCGTGATAGGAGGAGCGGCTCTGCTGATCCAAAGTCTCCCGGATGGATTGGCAACATTAGGATTCAGTCTTTGCTGCGGCGCAGTAGGAATTGTATCTGTATATGGAATTTTCTGTTTCTTGAAATGGCTTCTTTATAAAGTGGCTCAGCTTTTAGGAAAGATTATGAAGGGAGGAAAGAGAAATGAAAAAAATAACTAAGCGGATTTTGATTGCTTCGGCAGTGACAGCCGGAACAGGAGTTGTCTTTATGGGAGTTGGAATCGCATTAGGCGGCTGGCCCGGAGTTGTTTTTACAAAAGGCGGAATCCATTCACCGTACGAGCAGAAAACTCCTTATCGGCAGGAAAAGAAAGAGATCGAACCTTTTTCAGAACTGAGTCTCTATGTGGGAAGCGAAGCGGATATAGTTGTTACGGCTTCAAAAGATGAGAAATATTATGTCGAATATACACTTGACGGAAATTACGGTAAACCTAAATATGAATTAACAAACGGAAAACTTTCTATTGCTCAGCAAGATCACAACGGATATATGACAGGTATGTTCGGATTGAACCTCGGAGAAAATCTATCGGGAGAAAAATCTTACATTACAGTTTATATTCCGAAAGGAACGCTTCTTGAAACCGCAGATATATACAATGATTATGGGAACGTCAACTGGTCAAATGTGAATGGAAAAAAAGTGTCGATCGAGGCGGACAGCGGAAATGTAAAAATAGAACAGTCGGAAACAACGTCAATGAAACTGATTTTAAACGACGGAGATGCATTCGCAGATAAACTGAAAGCGGAAACATTTACGCTGCAATCGGATTATGGCGACAGCACACTTTCCAATGTTTCCGGTAAGACGTTTACAGTGCAGTCAGAATGCGGAGATGTAAAAACAGAGCAGTCAGAAACAACGTCGATGGAATTGATTTTAAACGACGGAGATGCATTTATAGATGGACTGAAAGCGGAAACATTTACGCTGCAATCGGATTATGGTGACAGCACGATTTCCGATGTTTCCGGTAAGTCGTTTACGGTACAGTCGGAATGCGGAGAAGTGGAATTAGACCGGGTTTTGTTTGAAAAGATGAAAGTGGAAGCGCTGGATGGAGACGTATTATCGAGTGAAATTTCCTGTTCTTTTGCAGATGTGACATTAGAATACGGGGATCTTCGCTGGGATGCGCAAAAACTGGAAAATCTGACCTGCCAGGCCGAGTGCGGAGACGTAGATCTTATTCTTCCCGAAGAACTGGAAAAGTATGAAGTTGATCTGCAGCTTGAATACGGAGATCTTTCTCTGCCGAAAGACACTCCTCAAGATCAGTATAGAGAGGAAGACGGAGAAGTATCTTACCGCATATCGGCATCAGAGAAAAATGCAGGAAAGAAGATCTCCGTCATAAATGAGGAGGGCGATGTAAAGGTTCGCTATCGCTAAATTTAAATCGTTATAATTTTCGCATCACTTCAAATGTATGGTAAAGATTTAACTGTCCGTATCCCCATATACGATTAGGATACTCCATCGTATCGGGACGCAGAGCTCCGAGTATGAGAAGACTTCTGATCTGGAAGGAATCTATACCCGGAGCTTTTTGAATATAGAGAAGCCATTCCAACATCAACGCCACAGCGCCGGCAGTGACGGCACAGGCTGCGCAGGAGCCGGAATGTGTTTCAAATCGTCCGTTGGCAACAGGACCGCGTATATTAATCCCGGGAGCAGTTAAGTCCGGCTTGATCTGACCGGATCGTGTATATCCTCTGCCTGATGTTTGAGATACGGCGTTTGTCGTTCCGTTATAATAGGAAACGACAACGGGACTTTGAGTATTTGCGGGATTGGTTAAAGTATAATAGGGGTCAGATTCAAGAAAATACACTTCTCCGTCAATAAATTCCGTGACAGGAAGCCACATGTGAAACTGACCGTCGGTGACGGTGATCGGTTCAATGACGATTTTCCAAATGCCTGCCGCCGGACTGTTAAAACGGAAAAACACAAGTTCGGAAGTGGTTTTTTCTACGAGGATACGGTAATCGACAGATACCTTTGTACGCTCAAAGAGAAAATCAAGCTCTGCGCTTGATCCCGCATGAAAAGGGATTCGCGAGGTGTCCTCCCCGGAAGGAGATATAATGGATATGGACAATGTATTCGGAATATCTGTCCATAATTCCATGGAAAATCCCGAAACATTTTCTCCGACGCGGATTTCTACCGTTTTGTTTTTTGATCCGTTCGTTAAAGTATTGGTATAGTGATGACGCTGATCCGCCTCATTTCCGGTTCCGATGACGGCAATATGATTGGCAAGCGAACCATAATTTTCAATTAGATTCGGGAGCGGAAGCGTCCCGATATGTCCTCCCATATTAGAACCGACCGTAAAACAGATGACAAGAGGAAGATTCAGGGAATCTGCAAGAAGGTTTAAATAGCGGATTCCGAGCATAAGATCTGTTTCCTGGTAGCATTCGGCGTCAGAAGGAATGAAATAGTAGTCTCTGAGATATTGCTTTGCCTGTTTTAGTTTCACAACGGCGATAGAAGCTTCAGGTGCGGCGCCGAGAAATTCTTCTTCAGGAACGGCGCTTCCGCATGCAAGGGCAGCGGCGTAAGTTCCGTGCCCTGTTTCATCAGTGGATGGAACAAGATCAAACGGAGAATCCGATCTAAGAGCTTCGTTGATCTGTTCTTCCGTAAATTCGCTTCCGTAAGAAAAATGATCCGGCATTGTTCCGGTCTGCACAGTTTGATCCCAAATAGCGCGGATGCGGGTTGTATTATCTAAGTTTTGAAAAACCGGATTTGTATAGTCGATTCCGCTGTCAAGAAATCCGATCAAAATATTGCGTCCTTTAAGCTGAAGCGTAGGGTAGTTTTGAACAGGGAGGATTCCGGCTTCGTTGAGTGTCTGCATATTAAGAGGCGAATAGCAGTTCGGAATCGAAGCATATGAATATTTCGGCAGAGTGATCGGGTCGGAAATCTCCTTTGGAAGATAGAAGCATTTGTAAGAAAAGCCCGCTTCCTGTTCACAGCGATGCACGTTCATCAGACTGTTGAAAAAGGGAGTTCGGACATGGTTTCCGATAAAGTCACGGTAATCTTCGGATAAAATATGTTCACGGCATGTTTCACGGTCAAGCATAAAATAAATTCTCCGATTTGATTTTTATATCATATGCGGAAAATCAGAACCTCATTCTCGAAAAAATGAAAAAGAGTGTTTGATCTAAAGAACGCTTCCGAAGAATCAGAAGTGAAAAAAGTATAAATTCCAATGAGAAATGTTGAAGTTGTTTCAGAAAAGGGTATAATAATGATAACTTGAATATCAGATACGACCGATGTTTTTTGTACTTCGGACGTCCGTTTGGATAAAAGACGAAAGGAGATTGATACACATGAAAGATTTTTTTGAAAATTTCGGAAAACGGTTCGGAGAGACTGCCGAAATGGTGACGAATAAAGCAGGAGAGATGATAGAGATCCAGAGAGTTAAAAGTCAGATCAGAGATCTTGCCCGTGAAAACGCCGTTGATATGATGGAGTTGGGCAAAGCGGTGTATGAGCGTTATAAATCAGGTGAAGAACTTGACGATAACACTGCGCAGATTTGTGATTCGATAAAAGAACGGGAAAAGGAAATTGAAAAGTATGAACGCAAGATCGCGGTTTTGAAAGGTTCTGCAGCCTGTGCTAAATGCGGCAGAATGGTTTCGGAAGATATGGCATACTGCCCGTACTGCGGAGAGAAGATGGAGGCCCGGGATATGGAAGAGGCGACTAAGGAGTATGCGGAGAAAGTAAAGGAAAAAGCTGCGGATGTTGCCGAAGCGATGGCTGATAAAGTAGAAGAAACGGCAAAAAAGGTAGGAGAAGCTGCGCAGAAAGCAGCGCATAAGACAGAAGAAGTGCTTGAAAAAGCGGCAGATAAGACAGTGGAGAAACTCAATGAAGATTAGATGGTTTCCGATCACGGCAGCTTTGGCTGCCGCAGATCAGGCGGCAAAATGCTATGCCGAGAATAAACTTGCAAAAGGAGAAGAATGTCCGATTACAGACAAGGTTGTTTTACGGCATGTTCAAAACGAAGGAGTCTGTATGAGCCTTCTGGAAGATGAACCTGAGACTGCCCGTATTTTGGCGGGAGCAGCGTCGGGCGCTGTGCTCGGATGGCATGCCTTTACGGTTGTGACAAAGAAGAAGAGGTTTTGGAAAAAGGCAGGACTTTCATTGATGGCGGCAGGCTCGATCAGTAATATGTTCGATCGGCTCGTTCGCGGACACGTTGTAGATTATGTGGGATTTCGCTTGGAAGATAAACATTTGGAAGGGATCACATATAATTTCGCGGATTTCTTTATCGCAGCAGGAGCTGTCATTACAGTGATGACAAAACTGTTTCGACCGGGCTCGAAAAAGAAGAAAAAAGCAAAAACGAAAAGTGTCTGAAATCTGAAAAACGTAAAATCCGAAAAGAAAACGAAACGAAAAAACAGAACAGAAAAAGGTACAGCTAAAAAGCGACTGGTTTCTTGAGATCAGAAACCAATCGCTTTTTTCACATCGTCGATATTGCCGTTGAAAACAATTCCGTCCATACCAAGAGAACGCGCGGCATTGATATTTTTTTCCAGATCGTCGATAAAGAAACATTCTTTCGGATCAAGGGAAAACGTTTCAAACAAGTAACGGTAGATTGCAGGATCGGGTTTTGCCATTTTAAGAGGAGCGGAAAATACAATTCCGCTGAACTCCTTCAGAAAATCATAATTGACGGCATATTCGGCAAAATAGGTCGGTGCATTTGATAATAGATACAACGGAACGTTACGCTCTTTTAACTCATCTATAAAGTGCAGCGTATTGTTGATCGGTGTCAGGTGACGCGGCCACTCGCGAAAAAGTGTCCGTACGGCAGATTCTAACCGGTTGGGGAGTGAAGCTGCAATATTCTCTATGTTCTGTTCATAGTCTACCGAACCGTTGTCAATATCATCCCATCTTGAAAAAATTGCGGTAAAGAGAAGCTCCTGATCTTCTTCGCAGGAAGAAAAATGTTTTACAAGATCACGTCCGTTAAATTTACCGATTACATTTCCGAAATCAAAAACAATATTTTTATATTTCATATCATTTATACCTCATATTATTACAATTATCATCATTAGTTTAGTGGCATTTTCATACTTTGTCAAATGCTTTAAAAGATAAGAAATTCAGATCATACATGTTTAAAATCTACATTTATTGCAGTAGACAGATGGTGCGTGTTATACTGGAAAAAACGAGAAAGAGGTGTTGTATGTCTATTATTCAAATTATAAAAGAGCAGATGAATATGACGGAACGAGAGCGGGATATATGCAGATATATTTTGGAAAATCCGGAAAAAATAGAAGAAATGTCTTCAAGAGAATTAGGACATGCGACTTTTACAAGCGCCGCTTCCGTAACTCGATTTTGTCAAAAGATAGGGGTAAAAGGTTTTCCTGAATTTAAAATGCAGTTTGTCCGGGAGTTGAGAACCGGGGGAATGGAAGACGTTTCCGCGGTTACGATGTCGGAGCGGGAAAATGTGGTTACTATGGTTCGGAAAGCGGAACAGATACAAAGACAGGCGGTGGAGGAGACGAATAAAGAACTCTCTTATACTCAGTTAGTGCGGATCGGAAAGTTGATCGCAGATGCGTCCTGTGTTGATTTTTATGTATATGATATGAATATTTATTTGGCGAAATACGGATGCGCCTTGTTTTTTCATGCCGGGAAATTGTCGAGTGTTCACTCGGAAATTAATATACAAGGGCTGCATGCGGCCATGCCCGCAGACGGACATGTGGCGATTATTATCAGTCATACGGGCAAAAACGAGCAGCTGGCGGAGATTGAAAAAATGTTGCACAGGGGAGGAACGAAAATTATCGTAATCTCCGGAAACAGGAAAGGTGTGGTAGGTCAATACGCAACAGAGTTTTTATACGCGGCAGGTTCTGAAAAAGTGGAAGAATTTTGGAGTTCCACGTTTTTTGCATCTGGGAAATATCTTCTTGATATTTTATATGGAATGGAATTTAGCAGACGGTACGAAGAAAATATTGCTTTAAACAGCAGATATGAAAAGTCAGGCAAGAATCTTCTGTGGAGATTTTCCGAAAAAGAGAGTGATTAAAAATAACAGAGTAGTAAAAAGACAGAGTGAAAACTTTTCCTTTCTGAAAGATCAGATATGGAGAAGTTTTTATGCTTTATACATTTTGCACAAAATACAGGACAGATTTTTTACATCTGAAACAGAATTGCATAAAATGGAACGCGAAAGTAGTCAATTTTGAAACAGATAAACAAAAAAGTATGAATGAATTGAAAAAAATCATCAGATTATTTAAACTGACGTCAAGATCAAAAGAGAAATGTGCACAAACTCTCTTAGAATCGGAGCAACATGATGTTTGATCATCATAAGATTGTTATTCAGAGGAAAAGGAGAATGTTATGTCAAAGGTAAGAGATTATCAAAAACTTGCCGTCGATGTGATAGAGGCAGTTGGCGGCCGGGAAAATATAGCAAATGCCGCGAGATGCGCTACGAGACTTCGTCTTGTGTTAAAAGAAACGCCGGCAGGAGCAAAAGAAACAGTATCAAGTCTTGCGGGAGTGATTACAGTCGTTGAAAATAACGGACAGTTTCAAGTTGTAATCGGAACTCATGTAGGTGAAGTGTACGATGCAGTTGTGGAAGCGTTAGGTCTTGATATGAATGATCAGGACGTTGAAGAGCCGAAGCAGAGCATATTGAATCGAATCATAGCGACGATGTCGGCAGTATTTGCACCGTTTGTATATATTCTTGCAGCGGCAGGACTTCTGCAGGGCGTGCTGATCTTAAGTACAATGGCGTTTCCGGAGTTCGCTTCAACGGGAACTTATGAAGTGCTGAATTTTATGTCATGGACTCCGTTTACATTTCTGCCGATTTTTATCGCAGTTACTGCATCAAAGCATTTTAAATGCAATACGTTTATAGCAATTCTTTGCTGCTGTGCTCTTGTCAATCAGTCATGGGCAGATATTGCCGCCCGGATTGCCGGAGGCGAGATCGTTACTTTTCTCGGGATTAAATTGTCAGAGACAACATATACATCAACCGTACTGCCTCCGCTTCTTCTTGTGTGGGCGCTGTCTTACTTAGAACGGTTTGTTGAGAAAAAACTTCCGGATGTCGCAAAGCCTCTTTTAACACCGCTGATCTGTTTTGTTGTTATGGTGCCGGTAACGATCCTTGTGCTTGGTCCGGTTTCGGCGCTTGCGGCAAACAGCATTGCAAACGGTTATAACGCGCTTGTAGAATTTGCACCGGCAGCAGCAGGTGCGATCATCGGAGGACTTTGGGAGGTAGTTGTTATTTTCGGAGTGCACTGGGGAATCACACCGGTTGTTCTTGCAAACTTTGATATGAACGGATTCGATACGTTTCAGGCGTTTCAGACAATCGCCGTAGTTGCGCAGGTTGCGGCGGCTTTCGGTGTATTTTTGAAATCGAGAAACAAACAGTTCAAAGGAGTTGCCCTTTCAGCGGGAATTACCGGAATCTTCGGTATTACAGAGCCGACGATCTATGGAGTTACATTACGGTTAAAGAAACCGTTTATCTGTGGCTGCATCGGAGGAGCGGCAGGAGCGGTTGTACTGAGTTTCTTCAAGTCTGCTTACTACGCATATGCAGGTCTTCCGGGCCCGCTTACGATCGTGAATGCGATCAGTGAAGACGCTCCGATGTCATTTATCGGTATGGCAGTCGCATGTGTGATCGCAGCAGTGATCACGATTGTTTCTATTCAGATTATCGGGTTTGACGATCCGAAAGAAGAAACAGAGGGCTTGAGGGAAAATGTGGAGAAAAAAGAAGCAGATCCGGCAATTTCTAAGACGCAGAAGAGAGAAGAAAGAGAAGTTTTCAGTCCGCTTAGCGGAAAGGTTATTCCGTTAAAAGAAGTGCATGATGAAGTGTTTTCAAGTGAATTGATGGGAAAAGGCTGTGCGGTCATTCCGTCTGAAGGGAAGATATATGCCCCGCTGGATGGAAAAGTTGTAGGACTTCTTGACAGCCATCATGCAGTCGGCATAGAAAGCGGAGACGGAGTTGAAGTCTTGATCCATGTAGGAATGGATACCGTTAAGTTAGGCGGGGAAGGATTTACCCCGTATGTGGAAGAAGGAGAGAGTGTAAAAAAAGGTCAGCTTCTTCTTGAGTTTGATATAGAAAAGATACAGGCGGAAGGTTACGAAGTGACAACGCCGGTGATTGTTACAAACAGTGATGAATTTTCCGAAATTGTGACTGTGGCAAATAAAGAAGTCTCTCATGGAGAGGGATTGCTGAGAGTAAACTAAGGTTGAAAATAAAATGAAAAGGAGAATTTGCAAGATGCCATTATCAAATGATTTTTTATGGGGAGGAGCAGTTGCGGCAAACCAGTTTGAAGGCGGATGGAATGAGGGCGGTAAAGGAATCAGTGTTATAGATGTGATGACAGGCGGAACACATGAGAAGATGCGGGAGATTACAAACGGAATTGAAGCAGATAAATATTACCCGAACCATAAAGCGAGTGATTTTTATCATGAATACAAGAGTGATATTGCGCTGATGGCGGAGATGGGATTCAAATGTTTTCGTACAAGTATCGCATGGACCCGCATTTTTCCAAGCGGGGATGAGACAGAACCGAATGAAGAAGGGCTGAAGTTCTATGATGATATGTTCGATGAACTTTTGAAATACGGAATCGAACCGGTCATTACGTTAAGCCATTTTGAAATGCCGTATCATCTGGCAAAAAAATACGGCGGATGGGTCAATCGTAAGGTAATTGATTTCTTTGTAAACTATGCAGTGACGGTCATGGAGAGATATAAAAATAAAGTTAAATATTGGATGACATTTAATGAGATCAATAATCAAAGTAATACATCAGCCGATATTTTCGGATGGACAAATTCGGGAGTTCTCTTTTCGGAATATACAAATAAGAAAAAGGCGATGTATCAGGCGGCACATCATGAGTTGCTTGCAAGTGCGATCGTTGTGAAAAAAGGTCACGAGATCAATCAGGAGTTTCAGATCGGATGTATGTGTTCTTTTGTTCCGTTTTATCCGTATTCCTGCAATCCTGAAGATGTTATGACTGCGGCGGAATGTATGCATGAAAGATTTTATTTTTCAGACGTACATATGAGAGGGCATTATCCGGCTTATGCAAAAAAAGAGTGGGAGAGGGAAGGAACAAAACCACAGATGCTTCCTGAAGACGAGAAGATTTTGGCGGAAGGGAAATGCGACTATCTGGGATTTAGTTATTATATGACGAATGCGGTGAAAGCAGATGCAAAAAAAGATACGACAGAATCTCTGGACGGAAGTTCTCCGTATTCTGTACCCAACCCGTATGTGAAGGCAAGTGACTGGGGGTGGCAGATCGATCCTGTCGGATTAAGATATGCTCTGGTTACTCTTTATGAACGTTACGAAGCGCCTCTGTTTATTGTAGAAAATGGATTCGGCGCGATCGATGTGTTAAAAGAAGATAAAACATGTGATGACGATTATAGGATTGCATATTTAAGAGAACATATTACCGAAATGAAAAAAGCGGTTGAACTTGACGGAGTAGATCTTATAGGATATACCCCGTGGGGATGTATTGATCTTGTATCGTTTACAACAGGCGAGATGAAAAAAAGATATGGATTTATTTATGTCGATATTGATAACGAAGGAAATGGAAGCGGAAACAGGTATAAGAAGAAGTCTTTTGACTGGTACAAGAACGTAATCCGGTCGAATGGAGAAGAACTGTAGTTTTAAAGATAAAATAAAAAGAAGAATAAGCGGAAGAAAAGAAAAGAAATAATGCGTTATACCCCCTTGATTTTTGAAGCAGTATATTCTATATTATAAATGATGTAAAAATTACATCTTCTGTACAACCTGACAGACGAGGGCTTGTACTGGTTTCGACAGGGATCTTGAAGATGGAGAAGCTATCCGCAGGCTGATGCGTTAAATCGCAAACTTAAAATTAAACGCTAACGATAATTTCGAATTAGCTGCGGCCTAATTGCCGCATGTCGGCTCTGTGGCACTCACACCACGGAAATCCGGCATCAACGATGTGAGAAACGATATCGGCAAAGCTTTGAGCCGATAGGCGTATCATGAAGCTACTGAAACCGTAAGGGTGTTAGTTCCCGTGCGGCAGAGGGAATGAAAAAGAACTGACTATGATAGTAGAAGTACATGGGATAGGTTTTTGGACGCGGGTTCGATTCCCGCCAGGTCCATAAGGGGTATTAGCGCAGTTGGGAGCGCGCAACATTCGCATTGTTGAGGCCAGGGGTTCGACTCCCCTATACTCCATGGGATAAGCGCCCACACAAAAATCATTGTTTGAAAAAACAGGATTTTTGTGTGGGCGCTTTTTGTATAGCCGGCAAGCCAAAGTCCGGAATTGTTCAAGATTCCGGCGGCTGCTTTAGAATAAATTTCATTTTACATAGATTTAACATAGCGCTGATTTTACATTTTACATTTGTTATTTATGATAGTCAATGTGCAAAGGAGCACAAAAGAAAACAGCGAAATGTGAAGTTGGTTTTAGGTGTTTTCGCTGAACAGAAAGAAATAAAAAAGAATAAAAGAAAACAAAAAAATGAAAAAGCGGAAGCAAAAAGGAGATTGTAAGACTATGAAAATGAAAAAGTTTATCGCAGTTGTATCTATGGTAGGAATGTTGGCAGCAGCTATGACAGGCTGTGGATCAGGAAGCGATGATGCAAAAGACGCGAATAAAGGCGGAGATACAAAAGCTGCAGGAGACTGGGACAGCGCAAATGACATTACAGTTGTTTCCCGTGAGGATGGTTCGGGAACAAGAGGCGCGTTTATCGAACTGTTCGGTATTCAGGAAGAAGTTGACGGAGAGAAAGTCGACATGACGACAACGGAAGCGCAGATCACAAACAATACTTCGGTTATGATGACGACAGTTGAAGGAAATGAATATGCGATCGGATATATTTCTCTTGGTTCTCTTGATGATAAAGCTGTAAAAGCGCTTAAGATCGACGGGGCTGAAGCAACGGCGGAAAACATTGAAAACGGAAGCTATAAAGTATCCAGACCGTTTAACATAGCTGTGAAGAAAGATATGGATAATGAAGCGGCAAAAGATTTCATGAGCTTTATTATGAGTACAGAAGGTCAGAAAGTTGTAGAAGAAGCAGGTTACATACCGGTATCTGATGTTCAGGTGTATGCGGGAACAAAACCGGAAGGCAGCGTCGTAGTAGGCGGATCTTCTTCTGTAGCTCCGGTAATGGAGAAACTTGTAGAGGCATACAAAAAAGTGAATCCGAATGCAAATGTTGAACTTCAGTCATCCGATTCAACGACAGGTATGACCTCTGCCATCGAAGGAAGCTATGATATCGGTATGGCTTCAAGAGAGCTGAAAGACGAAGAGAAAGAAAAACTGGAAGCAACGGTGATCGCGACAGATGGTATCGCAGTGATCGTAAACAAAGAAAACCCGACAGAAGAGATGACATCTGATCAGGTAAAATCCATCTACCTCGGAGATGTACTTACATGGGATGAGATCGCTGAGTAAGGCTCGGTGTGTGTGATAGAACTGTTCGGCAAGATCAGATAAAATGAAGAGGAAATCAATATGAAATCAAAAGCATGGACTGAAAAATTCATGCAGGGAGTGTTCTTTGTTGCCGCCTGTGCCTCGGTACTGGCGGTAGCTCTCATATGTATCTTTTTATTCGCTAACGGCATCCCTGCAATTAAAGAAATCGGATTTGTGAAATTCGTTACCGGAGAAATGTGGCGTCCGAGTAATGAACTGTTCGGTATCTTTCCTATGATTATCGGAAGCTTGTATGTTACGGCGGGCGCAGTTATCATCGGTGTGCCGATCGGCATTCTTACTTCTGTATTTATGGCAATGTACTGTCCGAAAAAAATTTACAGACCTCTGAAAGCGGCAACAGAACTTCTGGCGGGAATTCCTTCTGTCGTATATGGATTTTTCGGACTTGTTGTCGTTGTTCCGATCATCCGCGATTTCGGAAGAGCATTAAAAGATGCAGGACTTATAAAAAACGCAGGTGACGGAAACAGTATTCTTACGACTTCTCTGATCCTTGCCATGATGATCCTTCCGACGATCATCGGAACAACAGAAAGCGCGATGCGGGCTGTTCCGGCTCATTACTATGAAGGAGCGCTTGCGTTGGGATCAACAAAAGAAAGAAGTATTTTCAGAGTGATCATCCCTGCGGCAAAATCAGGTGTGATCGCAGGAATTGTTCTCGGGATCGGGCGTGCGGTCGGCGAGACGATGGCGGTAATCATGGTTGCGGGAAATCAGCCCCGTCTTGTCGGAAATCTGTTTAAAGGAATCAGAACGCTGACAGGTAATATCGTAATGGAGATGGGATACGCGACAGGACTTCACAGAGAAGCGCTGATCGCAACAGGCGTTGTTCTTTTTGTATTTATCCTGATTATTAATTTCAGCGTTGCACTGCTTAAGAGGAGGACAGATCATGAGTAATAAAATGACAGTCAAAGACAGGCTGAAAACATACAGAAAACATCCGGGATCATTTCTCGTAATGCTGCTCGTGATGTTAGGAGCGCTGCTTACGTTTTCGGTACTGTTGTTTTTGATCGCATATATTTTGATCAACGGAGTACCCCATATTAAGCTTTCGCTTTTTGAATGGAATTATACTTCGGAAAATGCTTCCGTTGTTCCGGCGCTTATCAATACGATCGTAATGACGATACTTTCTCTTTTGATCGCAGTTCCGTTCGGTATTTTTTCAGCAATCTTTCTTGTGGAATACTCGGGAAAAGGAAATAAATTCGTAGAAGTGATCCGTCTGACAACAGAGACGCTTTCAGGAATTCCGTCTATTGTATACGGATTGTTCGGAATGTTATTTTTCGTAAATACGCTGGACTGGGGATTTTCGATTTTGGCAGGAGCGTTTACATTGTCTATTATGATCCTTCCGCTTATTATGAGAACGACGGAAGAAGCGCTTAAGTCTGTTCCGGATTCCTACAGAGAAGGCAGCTTCGGACTTGGAGCGGGAAAACTTCGTACAGTATTTCGCATTGTGCTCCCGTCGGCTGTTCCGGGAATTCTTGCCGGAGTGATCCTTGCAATCGGAAGAATTGTCGGTGAGACGGCAGCGTTGATCTATACGGCGGGAAGCGTGGCTCAGATTCCGAAAAGTGTGATGGGATCGGGGCGTACATTGGCGGTTCATATGTATCATTTGTCGAGCGAAGGTCTTTATATGGATCAGGCATATGCAACAGCGGTTATTCTGTTGGTTTTAGTAGTAGGTATCAATACATTGTCAGGTATGATCGCGCGGAAACTGACAAAAGCATAAGGTGAATTAAGAGAGGAAACAGGTATGTCAAAGATAAGTATTAAAAATCTTGATCTGTATTACGGGGATTTTAAAGCCCTTAAAAATATAAATCTGGAAATCGAAGAAAATAAGATCACTGCGTTTATCGGACCGTCCGGCTGCGGAAAATCAACGCTGCTAAAGTCGATCAACCGAATGAATGATCTTGTAGAGGGCTGCCGTATAGAAGGCGAAATTGCGTTGGACGGACAAAATATTTTTAAAGGGATGGACGTTAATCTTCTGAGAAAGCGTGTCGGAATGGTATTTCAGAAGCCGAATCCGTTTCCGATGAGCATTTACGATAATATTGCGTTTGGACCGAGAACGCATGGAATCCGTTCCAAGTCTAAGCTGGATGATATTGTGGAGCGTTCTCTTAGAAATGCGGCGATTTGGGATGAATGTAAAGACAGGCTGAAAAAGAGCGCTCTTGGAATGTCCGGAGGACAGCAGCAAAGACTTTGCATAGCGCGGGCGCTTGCGGTTGAACCGGAAGTTCTTCTGATGGATGAACCGACATCGGCTCTCGACCCGATCTCCACATCAAAGATCGAAGATCTTGCGATGGAGCTGAAAAAAGATTATACGATTGTCATGGTTACACATAACATGCAGCAGGCAGTGCGTGTGTCTGACAATACGGCATTTTTCCTTCTCGGAGAAGTTGTGGAATACAACAATACAGAAAAACTGTTTTCAATACCGCAAAATAAAAAGACAGAAGATTACATTACGGGAAGATTCGGTTAATTGAACTACCGAGGAAAATAACTTTATTTTATACAAAGTGTTAAATGATGAGCTCTTCACATATTGTGAAGGGCTCATTTTGATGTATAGATAAATTGCAATGGAATCAAGTTATTTCAATGTAAAAGTAATATATTTTATGAGATCAGGTATAAGTTTTGATGATTTCTTCGGCAATGAATCGCTTGGAAATGCAGCGATCCATTGCCTGTTTTTCTATGTAGCGGTGAGCTTCCGGTTCGCTCATGGAGAGTTCGCTGATCAAAAACCATTTTGCTCTGTTAACTAGACGGATTTCAGTCATTTTTTCTTCAATGGATAAAGATTTCTTTTCAAATTGTCTTAAACGTTCGCGGGAACTTTCCATCCAATTTAGCGCTTGAAGAAGAATGGGTTTTGAGGTAGGTTTAGGAAGCGTGAATACACCATATTCGGCAACCTTATCATGAATGTCAGCGTGAAGCTCCCGCTTTGCTAAAAGCAAAACGGCAATTTGTCTGGAGGAACAAAGATCCATTGCGAAATGGATACCGGTATCATCAGACAGAGGAGAATTGATAATAACAAAATCAAAAGATTTTTCTTTTAATATACGTTTGGCTGTGCTGATGTTGGTTACTGTATGGACAGGATGATATCGAACTTCAGGTAAAGAACCAATAAAGGCAGAGGAAAAACTGTCCGTTGAAGATACAATGAGAATACTGTATATACGTTCTTTTAGACTCATTTTGTTTCCTCCTTATGTTGGACTTTGTATAAATTATTGTTTGCAATAAATGTTTAAGATAGCTTCCGGTATATGTTTCCTAATAAAAGGACTGTCTGCAGCTTTAAAACAGGCAGATTTGAAATTGTCTGGAAGTTGTTTTAAGCTTACAAGCGTATCTTTATCCGCTTGATACAGATTGATATCAGTAGAAGGCGGGAGTTTTATTTTATTATGTATGCCTTCAAGAACTGCATAAATAATTAAGGCAAACGCCAGATAGGTGTTTGTAGATGGATCCGGAGAACGAAGTTCTACACGCTGATATTCTCCCAACGCTGCCGGAACACGGATCAGTTGGGAACGGTTTTCTTTTGACCAAGAGATATAGAGCGGAGCTTTATTCTTTCCTAAGCGTTCATAGGAACTTTCCAGTGGGTTAAGAAAAAGAGTCATCTCTGATATTTTATCCAGAATTCCGGCGATTATAGCGTTCATATAGTTTGCTTCGGAAGCGGACTTAACAGAAATGTTGATATGAAATCCATTTCCCGGTTGATTGGAAAGCGGTTTGGGATTGAAATCAGCGTAGAGCCCATTTCTTAATGCAACGGCTTTTACCACTGTCTGGAATGTTAAAGCATTATCAGCTGCGGTTAGGGGATCAGAATAACGAAAATCAATTTCATTCTGACCGGGACCTTGTTCGTGATGGGAACTTTCCGGATGAATGCCCATCTGTTCAAGCGTCAGACAAATCTCGCGTCTGATATTTTCACCTTTGTCTTCCGGAGCTATATCCATATAACCGGCATGATCGTATGGAATTTTAGTAGGTTCGCCGAGATCGTCAAGCTGAAAAAGATAGAACTCCTGTTCTGTGCCGAAGAAAAACTGCAGACCTTCTTCCGAAGCTGTTTGAATGGCTTTTTCCAAAATTACGCGTGAATCATATTTAAATGGGGTTCCATCCGGATAGGTAATATGGCAGAACATTCGTACTACACTGCCTTCTTCCGGCCTCCAGGGCAACGGCATTAAAGTGTCCGGTTCTGGATGGAGAAACAAGTCGGAGCAGGTTTCATCACCAAATCCTTCGATGGCAGATGCATCGATTGCTATTCCATAGGTAAATGCCCGTTCAAGTTCATTGGACATAATGGATATGTTTTTTTGTTTTCCAAAGATGTCACAAAAGGCCAGACGAATAAACTTTACATCTTCCTCCTGTACATACTGCATAATTTCTTTTTGGGAATATTTCATAACAAAACCTCTTTCGCATTAATTTTCCACATACATTTGTTTATATGGATTTTTGCTATTCGGAGTGACTATAGTAAAAGGAGAGGAAAGAATAGACTTCAGATCGTAGTGAAAATCACAGCAATATTCTTTCAAATTGTCCATAATTTCTTCTAAATTGTCTGACGATGCAATATTTGCCGTCACCTGCGGAGGAAATTTTAGATCTCTGCAGTCTCCCCGAAGAAACAGCTTTCCGCCGTGCATACCTGTACAGGGGAAATTACCGACGATCGGATAATGACTTGTCTGCAGCCCTAAAACTATCAGGATGCCTCCGGCCTGATATTCGCCCAGGAAACTACCGGCACACCCGCCGATTATCATAACAGGAACTTTCTCTTTGTAAGCTTTCATATGAATGCCGGCCCGGTAGCCTGCATGGTCACGGACATATATTTTTCCTCCTCTCATAGCATATCCGGCTGCATCTCCGATACTGCCGTGAATGAGGATTTTTCCGGCATTCATAGTATCGCCTACAGCATCCTGCGCATTGGCATTTACAATGATGTTGGCATTGTTTAAGTAGGCGCCAAGGGCATTGCCGGAAATTCCGTTTATGGTAATATTCCGGTCAGACATTCCGGCGCCAATGAAACGTTGTCCGCAGCACCCATTGATTATATAATCGTGTTCCGGTTGCCGTAGGACTTCGTTTAAAGTTTTATAGTCTAGAGCAGTAGCATCTATTATTTTCATAGTATAACACATCTCCTTAATAAAATGATATGGGTTTTATTCTCCTGCATGTGAGATACCAAGGATTTCCAGTTCTTTTTCATTTAATCCGATTCCACGAAGCATGAGACGGTTGCCTCTAAGAGCTTCAATGGAGTTGATTCCCATGCCGCCCATGAGTTCTTTGATCTCGTGTTTCCATGCAGTCATCAGATTCACAAGCCTCCGGCTGCCTGCTTCCGGATCGAGTCTTTTCACAAGTTCCGGTTTCTGCGTGGCAATCCCCCAGTTACACTGACCGCTTTGACAAGTTCGGCAGAGATGACATCCCAGAGCAAGAAGTGCGGCTGTTGCAACATAACAGGCATCAGCGCCGAGGGCTATGGCTTTTATTACATCAGAAGCACTGCGGATACTGCCTCCGACTACGAGAGAAATGTGGTTGCGGATTCCTTCGTCACGAAGACGTTGATCTACTGCTGCAAGTGCAAGTTCCACCGGGATACCTACATTGTCACGGATTCTGGTCGGAGCAGCACCAGTGCCGCCGCGAAATCCGTCAATCGCAATAATGTCCGCACCGCTGCGGGCAATTCCGCTGGCGATCGCTGCGATATTATGAACGGCCGCAACTTTTACGATGATAGGTTTTTTGTATTCTGTAGCTTCCTTTAAAGAATAAACCAGTTGTCGCAAATCTTCGATAGAATAGATATCATGGTGAGGTGCGGGCGAGATGGCATCGGAGCCTTCGGGAATCATTCTGGTACGGGAGACGTCTCCCACAATTTTTGTACCGGGAAGATGTCCTCCTATTCCCGGTTTTGCACCCTGTCCCATTTTGATTTCAATACCGGCTCCGGCCTTTAAATAGTCCTCATGAACACCGAACCGTCCAGATGCTACTTGGACAATAGTATTTTCTCCATAACAGTAAAAGTCTTCGTGAAGACCGCCTTCGCCGGTGTTATAGAGAATTCCAAGCTCTGTTGCTGCAAGCGCCAGAGCTTCGTGAGCATTGTAGCTGATGGAACCATAGCTCATAGCAGAAAACATGATTGGCATAGAAAGTTCCAACTGCGGAGGCAGTTCACAGTCTAAAGAACCTTCTGCAGATCGATGTATCCGATCAGGCTTTTTCCCGAGATAGACTCTGGTTTCCATAGGCTCTCGAAGCGGGTCAATAGGAGGATTGGTCACTTGGGAAGCATTGATCAAAATGTGATCCCAATAAACAGGGAGAGGATTGGGATTTCCCATAGAAGAAAGCAAAACGCCTCCACTGTTGGCCTGTTTGTATATTTCTTTCATGGTTCTTTCTGACCAGTTGGCATTTTCACGAAAAGAACAGTCGCTTTTGATGATCTTTAAAGCTCTCGTGGGACAGAAAGAAACACAACGGTGGCAGTTTACACATTTGCTCTCATCACATTCCATTTGTTTAGTTTCATTATTGTAGAAATGTACTCCATTGGAACATTGCTGTTGACAGATACGGCAGGAAATACAGCGGCTTTCATTTCGGATTACTTCAAATTCAGGATATATAAATTCAATACTCACAGTGATACGCCCTCCTTTACTGTTACGATAACCGGTTCTCCGCCGGCAGGAGCCCATATGTTTTCGGCATCCGGCTCCATGGCGCGAATAGCTGTCTCCTCACTGGCGATATAAACAAGATCTTTTTTTTCTCCTACGACCATAGAGCGGAGTTTCAGACGGTCATTGAGCGCCATAAGACCACCATTAAACCCGAAAACAATGGAAAAAGGACCGGTGATCAGAAGACTCGGAAAGAGTGTTCGTAAATAAATATGTTTTTTCTGATCTTCAAGATCTGTTTTTGCTGCAATAGTGCTCCAAAACGGAGCAGAAATTACACTGGCAGTTTCTTCAAGAGTCAGACCTTGTCTGCGGAGCAGATAGTCCAAAATATAAGTAATGACTTCTGTATCTGTTTGAAGGGTACATTTATATCCGAACATTTCCATAAATCGGCGGTTTGCATCATAGGAAGAGATTTCTCCGTTATGTACAACAGAAGAATCTAAAAGAGTAAATGGGTGTGCCCCTCCCCACCAGCCGGGAGTGTTGGTAGGATAGCGCCCATGGGCAGTCCATGAGTACCCAAAGTATTTGTCTAATTTATAGAAGATACCGATATCTTCCGGATAACCGACTGCTTTGAACGTTCCCATGTTTTTACCGCTGGAAAAAACATAAGCGCCTGGCATTTCGGTGTTGATTTTCATCACTGTACGTACTACATATTCTTTTTCATCCAACTGTGCGGACGTAAGAAGAGAGTTTAAAGGTGTCACAAAATATCTCCAAATAATCGGTTCGTCTGTGATTTCCGGTATTTTTCTGGTGGGGATAATTTCTGACTGTACAATTTCAAACCGTTCTTTTAAGAACGCTTCACATTCCCTTTGAATAGTTCTGTTGTCGAAAAACATATGAAATGCATAAAAGTCTTTATATTCCGGATAAATCCCGTAACCGGCAAATCCACCGCCTAAACCATTGGAACGGTCGTGCATAGGTTTCATGGCATTGGTAATGATTTCCCCGGACATTCTTTTTCCGTCTCTGGAAATCATGGCTGCAATGGCACATCCGGAAGGAATGCGTACCTGACCTTCTAATTTCATTTTCCTTTACCTTCCTCTCTTTTTTGTTATAAAAAAATAAAAGCAAAGGAGGACACTCTGAAAGCAGGGATTTCTGCTTTTGAATGAACGCCTTTGCTCATACGAATATTTATACAATAATCGGAAATATTTGTCAATTATAATTTGAATATCAACAAAAAATTATAATCTAAGCATGAAGAAAAACTAAAAATTGAATGCATAAAAATACAAAAAAGCATTGACAAAGGAGAGTGTCCGGTGCTATTATCCAACACGTAAAGGCAAAGGCGTCTTTGAGAATATAAGTCTCAGAGACGCCTTTTTTGTGTTACAAGCAAATAGTTTAAAGAAGGTAAGAACGTCTTTTGCGTGAATAACAGGAAAGATGTGACGCCTTCTTTCATAAGGGAGGAGTGTCATTATTATGAAGAAAAATGTTTCAAAATACTTTGGATGTAAGGTTTTTGATGACAGAGTCATGAAAGCAAGTTTATCTTCAGAAGTATATCAGTCTTTAAGAAAAACCATTGATGAAGGTGTAAAACTGGACAGCAGTGTGGCAGATGTTGTGGCGGAAGCGATGAAAGAATGGGCTGTATCTAAAGGTGCAACTCACTATACACACTGGTTTCAGCCATTGACAGGAATTACGGCTGAAAAACACGATAGCTTTATTTCCCCCTCGACAAATGGAGGAGTTATTATGGAATTTTCGGGAAAAGAATTGATTAAAGGAGAACCTGACGCTTCTTCTTTTCCCTCAGGAGGTTTAAGAGCAACTTTTGAAGCAAGGGGATACACTGCCTGGGATCCTACTTCCTATGCGTTTATCAAAGGAAAAACTTTATGTATTCCGACGGCATTTTGCTCCTATGGAGGAGAAGCGCTGGATAAGAAAACACCTCTTCTTCGGTCTATGAAGGCACTGAATAAGCAGGCGCTCCGGATTCTTCGGCTTTTTGGCAATACAACGGTATCCTTTGTCACTACCTCTGTTGGCTCGGAACAAGAATATTTCCTGATCACAAAGGAAATGTATGATCAGAGAAAAGACCTTCAATTTACCGGACGTACTTTGTTCGGAGCAAAACCTCCGAAAGGACAGGAGATGGATGACCATTATTTTGGTGTGATCAAGCCGAGAGTAGAGGCTTACATGGCAGATCTAAATGAGGAACTCTGGAAACTCGGTATTCTTGCCAAGACACAGCACAATGAGGTGGCTCCGGCACAACATGAACTGGCTCCGATCTATACGACGACAAATATTGCGACGGATCATAATCAATTAACGATGGAAATGATGCAAAAAGTAGCTGCAAGGCATGGGTTGGTTTGTCTTCTTCATGAAAAACCATTCGCGGGAGTGAATGGAAGCGGAAAACATAACAACTGGTCTATTTCAACGGATACCGGAGTGAATTTATTGTCACCGGGAGAAACGCCTTATGAAAATGCACAGTTTTTACTGTTTCTCTGTGCAGTGATCAAGGCGGTAGATGATTATCAGGACTTGCTGAGACTGTCTGTGGCAACAGCCGGAAATGACCATCGTCTGGGAGCAAATGAAGCGCCTCCGGCTGTAGTTTCTATGTTTCTTGGCGATGAGTTGAGCAGGGTATTAGAGGCGATTGAAAAAGATATACCTTATGCAGGCGCAGAGAAGACGCAAATGAAGCTGGGGGTGGATGTCCTTCCAAAATTCAACAGGGATAATACAGACAGAAACCGTACATCCCCTTTTGCTTTCACAGGAAATAAATTTGAATTCCGCATGCTTGGTTCTTCCAACAGTATTGCGTGCGCCAATATGATGCTTAACAGTGCTGTGGCAGAAAGTCTGAAAATTTATGCGGACAGACTGGAAAATGCAGAGAATTTTGAAGAATCGCTTCATGATATGATTCGTAAAACGATCAAGGATCATAAAAGAATTATTTTTAATGGAAATGGTTATGATGATGCGTGGATAAAAGAAGCAACAGAAAGCAGAGGACTTTTAAACTATCCGTCAACACCTGATTGTATGCCGCATCTGTTGGATGAAAAAAATGTCAGAATGCTTACTTCACATAAAGTATTCTCCGAAGCAGAATTGAAATCAAGATGTGAGATTATGTTGGAAAATTATTGTAAAACTATTGTAATAGAAGCAAATACTATGGTGGACATGGTTAAAAGAGAAATTATTCCTGCTGTGGAAGCCTACGCAATGGAATTAGCCGGAACAGCCGCTGCTAAAAGAAATATTGATGAGACGTTAGCATGTCAGTATGAAAGAGGACTTATAAAGAAACTTTCTATTCTTACAGATCAGATGGCAGACAGAACAGATTTATTGGAGTCTGCATTGGTGAAACTTCAGGATGCCTCGGATATTGAGGAACAATCCCGCTGGATTCGCGATATGGTATTGAGCAAAATGAAGGAACTGAGAATAGCCTGTGATGAAGCGGAAACTGTTACGGCAAAGAAATACTGGCCATTCCCAACCTATGGAGAATTGTTGTTCAGCGTAAAATAAAAGTTATTCAGGAGAAAGCAGAAGCAATACCGATGAGGACGGTTTGGCGTTCTGCAGGATGTAGAATAAAAGAAAATACAGGGAACTGTTTACAGCGAGAGAGCGTGAAAGTCATGCGACAGTCTCTGAAAAATGGAGGTAACATGTATGTGTTCAATTATGGGATATTGTGGCCCCGGGGTCGATTTTGATAAATTTAAACAAGGTTTCGACCAAACTATTTCCAGAGGACCGGATGACAGCCGGATCGTTGATACAGGAAATGGACTTTTGGGATTCCACAGACTTGCGATCATGGGTCTGACATCATCCGGGATGCAGCCTTTTCAGATGGACGGCAGCTATGTGGTCTGCAATGGTGAAATCTATGGCTTTGAGAAAATAAGAGAGGATTTATCTTGCCGTTACACCTTTTTAAGTGATTCGGATTGTGAAATTCTTTTGCCGCTGTATAAAGAATATGGCACAGATATGTTTGCCATGTTGGATGCAGAATTCGCTTTAATTCTTTATGATGGGGAAAAAGGAGAATATATCGCCGCCAGAGATCCCATTGGGATACGTCCTCTTTATTACGGATATGATGAAAAGGGTGTGATATTGTTTGCCAGTGAGGCTAAGAATCTGGTGGGACTAACAGATGAAATCATGCCATTTCCGCCTGGATATTATTACAGAAACGGCGATTTTATCTGTTACAGCGATATTACCAAGACAGAAGCGGTATGTCCGGATGATATGGAAACTGTCTGCAGGAATATCCATGACCTGCTCATAGCGGGGGTAAGGAAACGGCTTGTAGCAGACGCTAAGGTAGGTTTTCTTCTTTCCGGCGGATTGGATTCTTCTCTTGTCTGTGCAATCGCAGCAAAGGAGAGCGCGGAACCGATCCGTACTTTTGCTATCGGCATGAGTAAAGATGCCATCGATTTAAAGTATGCAAAACAGACGGCTCGATATATCGGCAGTGAACATACAGAAGTTTATATGACGCCGGAGGACGTGGCAGCCGCTTTAGAAGAAGTGATTCAGGTTCTGGGAACCTACGATATTACTACCATACGGGCTTCCATAGGGATGTATCTGGTCTGCAAGACTATTCACGAACGGACAGATATACGGGTTCTGCTCACAGGTGAAATTTCAGACGAATTATTTGGATATAAATATACAGACTTTGCACCTGACCCGGAGGCGTTTCAAAAAGAGTCGGAGAAAAGAGTGAGAGAACTTCATATGTATGATGTGCTCAGAGCAGATCGTTGTATTTCCGCAAATTCTCTCGAGGCAAGAGTTCCTTTTGGCGATTTGGATTTTGTAAGTTATGTTATGGCTGTAAATCCGGAATTGAAAATGAATCACTATGGAAAAGGAAAATATCTTCTTCGTCATGCGTTTCAGGCAGACGGATATTTGCCGTCAGAGATTTTGTGGAGAGAAAAAGCCGCATTTTCAGATGCAGTTGGGCATTCTATGGTGGATTATCTGAAAGAATATGCCGAGTCGGTTTATACAGAGGAGGAAATGGAAAAGTTATCAAAGAAGTATACTTATGCACGTCCGTTTACTAAAGAATCTTTATTGTACAGAGAAATATTTGAAAAGTATTATCCGGGTCAGGCGAAAATGATAGCAGGATTTTGGATGCCGAACAAAGAGTGGGAGGGCTGCAATGTCAGTGATCCTTCTGCAAGAGTGCTTTCTAATTATGGGGAAAGCGGAAAATAAAAGAAAGAAGAATGTTGAACTATGACAAAATATATTTTTGTAACCGGAGGAGTGGTATCCGGACTTGGAAAAGGTATTACAGCCGCTTCTCTTGGACGGCTTTTAAAAGCGAGAGGTTATAAAGTAGCCGCCCAGAAGTTAGATCCTTATATTAATGTAGATCCCGGAACTATGAGTCCGTACCAGCATGGGGAAGTATATGTAACAAAAGATGGCGCGGAAACAGATTTGGATCTGGGACATTATGAGAGATTTATTGATGAAGATCTAAATAAATATTCTAATCTGACGACCGGAAAAGTGTATTGGAATGTTTTAAATAAAGAGCGCAGAGGAGAATATCTCGGTTCTACGGTACAGGTGATTCCGCATATAACGAATGAAATCAAGGAATTTGTGTATCGCGTAGGGAAACAGACGGATGCAGATGTAGTAATCACAGAAATCGGGGGAACTATAGGGGATATTGAGTCCCAGCCTTTTTTAGAGGCGGTCAGACAAATCTCGTTGGAAGTGGGACGGGAAAACAGTCTGTTTATTCATGTGACGCTAGTTCCTTATTTGAGTGGTTCGGACGAACACAAATCAAAACCTACACAGCATTCTGTGCGGGAACTTCAAGGAATGGGGATTCATCCAAATATAATCGTACTCCGGTGTGATAAACCACTGGAAGAATCTGTTTTTCAAAAAATTTCTCTCTTTTGTAATGTAAAAGCGGATTGCGTCATTGAAAACCGTACATTGGCTAACTTGTATGAAGCGCCGCTTATGTTGGAAGAATCCGGTTTTTCTTCTGTGGTATGCAGAGAACTTCATTTAAATGCCAAAGAAGCAGAACTTGAGGACTGGAAAAAAATGGTGGATCAAATAAAAAATCGCTCCGGAGAAGTGCACATTGGTCTGGTCGGAAAATATGTAAAACTTCATGATGCTTATTTATCTGTGGTGGAGGCTTTAAATCATGCAGGGTATGAATTGAACGCTTATATACGTATCCGCTGGATTGACTCGGAGTCTATTACAAAAGAAAATGCGGCACAGATTTTCAGCGGTCTTCAGGGAATTATTGTACCGGGCGGATTTGGCAATCGAGGCATTGAAGGAATGATCATTGCGGCTGAGTATGCCAGAAAGAGGCGGATTCCATATTTTGGAATCTGCCTTGGCATGCAGATCGCTGTAATTGAATATGCCAGACATGTAGCCGGACTTCCGGAAGCTCATTCCGGTGAATTTGATGAACAGTGCATGAACAAAGTTATTGATTTTATGCCGGGGCAAAGTGACGACATTGACAAAGGGGGGACACTCCGTCTTGGCAACTATCCCTGTGTGATTCAACCGGAAACAGTTATGGAACATTGTTATCAGAATAAAGTCATTCAAGAACGTCATCGTCATCGTTATGAATTTAATAATCAATATCGCAAAGAGCTTGTCGATGCAGGATTGGTGATCAGTGGAACTTCTCCGGATGGCCGTTTGGTAGAAACCATTGAGCTGACAGATCATCCTTTTTATATTGGTGTACAATTTCATCCGGAATTTACCAGTCGGCCGAATCGGCCGCACCCATTGTTCAAAGGATTCATTGCAGCGGCTTTCTCTGAAAATTCTAAACAAGAGGGGTGATCGGATATGGCAATTCATGAAGAGTGTGGTGTGTTCGGAATTTTAAGCAAAAAAAGCGGAAATCTTGGCAACCTGATTTATTATGGCCTCTATGCACTTCAGCACAGAGGTCAGGAAAGTTGTGGTATCGTTGTAAATGACGACGGCGTCTTTTCTTCTTATAAGGATTTGGGACTTGTAAATGAAGTGTTTTCTAAGGATACTCTGGCACATCTTTCAGAAGGAACTATGGCATTAGGACATGTACGGTACGGAACCACAGGAGGAAATATACGAAATAATTGTCAGCCTTTAGAGGTGAACCATCAGAAAGGGAAGATAGCATTAGCGCATAATGGAAATTTAAGCAATGCACTGGAACTTCGGGATAAATTGGAATTATCCGGGGCGATTTTTCATACGACCAGCGATACAGAGACCATTGCGTATATGATAACAAGAGAAAGGCTTACTGCTCCAAGCATTGAGGAGGCGGTAAGCCGTGCCATGGTTGCTTTAGAGGGCGCTTATTCTCTTATTCTAATGTCTTCGACAAAAATGATCGCCGTGAGAGATCCTTATGGTTTTCGTCCCCTTTGCTATGGGAAAATGCCGGATGGTTCTTATGTGATTGCTTCAGAAAGCTGTGCGCTTACAGCGGTGGGGGCAGAATTGATCAGAGATCTTCTTCCGGGAGAAATCCTGATCTTTAGTAAAGAAGGAATCAAATCACGCAGAGAACATTGTGGTACTCGAAAACAAAAAACCTGCATATTCGAGTATATTTATTTTGCCAGATCGGACTCTGTGATTGATAAAATATCTGTATCGGAAGCCAGAATTCAGGCGGGGAAATTGTTAGCACAGACGAAACCGGTCAAGGCAGATATTGTAATAGGTGTTCCGGACAGCGGTTTGGATGCGGCGCTGGGTTTTTCTCAAAGTTCGGGAATCCCTTACGGAATCGGTTTGGTAAAAAATAAATACATCGGAAGAACTTTTATTTCTCCAGGTCAAAAAGAACGGCTTAACCTGGTGCGGATGAAGTTAAGTCCGATTGCATCGGTCGTCAGAGGAAAACGAGTAGTTTTAATTGATGATTCCATTGTAAGAGGAACTACAAGCAGGCAGATCGTAAGTCTTTTAAGAGAGTCGGGAGCAAAAGAAATTCATATGAGAATTTCAGCTCCGCCTTTTCTATATCCATGCTATTATGGTACGGACGTTGATTCGGAAGACAATCTTATAGCTGTCCGCCATAAGGAAGAAGACATTTCCGCATTGATCGGAGCGGATTCTTTGGGCTATCTTCCGCTGGACTGCCTTCATGAACTGGTAGGAACTTATTCGTATTGCGATGCATGTTTTAGCGGAAGATATGCCACTGGCATTCCAACAGATGTCCGAAAGGACCGATTTGAATTAAAACTATCCGAGAGGTGAATGAAACAGATGAAAAAATGGAATAAGAAGCTGATCCTGGAAGATGGAAGTCAATATTATGGCTATGGGTTTGGCAGTCAGGAAGAAAAAGTAACAGAATTAGTATTTAATACCGCGCCGGTTGGGTATCAGGAGATATTGTCGGATCCATCCTATACTTATCAGACGGTGGTTATGGCATATCCGTTAATTGGAAATTACGGGATTGCAAAAGAAGATTTTGAAACAAAACAGCCGACTATCGGAGGGCTTGCCGTAAGAGATTACAATGATATGCCTTCTAATTTTCGCAGCATTGCGACACTGGATGAAGTAATGAAGCAGTATTATATTCCGGGGATCTTCGGAATCGATACTAGAAAACTGGTAAGAAAAATTCGTGATTTCGGAAGCTGTAAAGTATTGATCACAGATGCGGAAACTTCACGGGAAGAAGGTCTGAAAAAACTGGCAGGATTTGAGATTCCGAAAGACGCCGTAGAAAAGGTCAGTTCAAAAAAAATACGATACTGTATCGCAAAGCGGGAAAAATATCTTGTGGCGGCCATCGACTGTGGAATGAAAGAGAATATTATACGGAGTCTGAATGCAAGAGACTGCAGCGTTATAGTGTATCCTTGGAATACTTCTTACGAAGAAATTCAAAAACAAAACCCTGACGGTGTGTTTTTGTCTAATGGTCCGGGTGATCCGAATGATGTAAAGCAGGTTCTGGAATTGGTGCGGAGATTAAAAGGAAATTATCCTATGTTTGGGATCTGTCTTGGGCATCAGTTGATTGCACTTGCCTATGGCGCAAAAACTTATAAGCTGAAATTCGGACATAGAGGAGGAAACCATCCTGTAAAAAACCTGAAAACCGATAAAATAGAAATCACATCCCAAAATCATTCTTATGCCGTGGATTATGATAGCCTGAAAAATACAAATCTGGAAATGACACATATCAATTTGCTGGATCATACAGTAGAGGGGCTTGCCTGTAAAAAAGATCAGATTTTCAGCGTTCAGTATCATCCGGAAAGTGCGCCGGGACCTCAGGACAGCGGATATTTGTTCGATCAATTTATACAGATGATGGAGGAAAATAAATATGGCAAAGAGAACTGACATAAAGAAAATACTGGTGATCGGTTCCGGTCCTATTGTAATCGGTCAGGCGGCAGAATTTGATTATGCAGGAACTCAAGCGTGTCTTGCATTGAAAGAAGAAGGGTATGAAGTGATTCTGTGCAATTCTAATCCGGCTACGATAATGACAGATCCTTCTATTGCGGATAAAGTCTATATGGAACCCCTTACTTTGGAATATATGGCGAAGATTGTCCGTCATGAACGACCGGATGCCATAGTGCCGGGGATCGGGGGACAAACAGGACTGAACCTTGCAATGCAGTTGGAGAAAAAGGGAATCTTAAGAGAATGTCAGACAGAATTACTCGGAACCGGAAGTGACAGTATTCGGCAGGCAGAAGACCGCGAGCTGTTTAAAGAATTGTGTGAAAAATTAGGAGAACCGGTATTGCCATCTGTCATTGCAAATACTGTAGAAGAGGCTGCTCAGGCGGCGAAGACCATCGGATATCCGGTGGTTTTGCGACCGGCTTTTACGCTTGGCGGAACAGGAGGAGGATTTGCAGATAATGAACAGGAATTTTACAGACTTATAAAAAATGCACTGTCATTATCGCCGGTTCATCAGGTATTGGTAGAAAAAAGCATCAAAGGCTTCAAAGAAATCGAATATGAGGTGATCCGTGATGCCAATGACACAGCTATTACTGTGTGCAATATGGAGAATCTGGATCCGGTCGGAATCCATACAGGAGATTCTATTGTAGTATGCCCTTCCCAGACGCTGACTAATAAAGAATATCAGATGCTTCGGGACAGTGCGTTGAGATTGATCAGGGCTCTTCAGATAGAAGGAGGGTGTAATGTGCAGTTTGCATTGGATCCGCATTCTTTCCAATATTATGTCATTGAAGTGAACCCCCGCGTTTCCCGTTCTTCTGCTCTGGCATCAAAAGCAAGCGGATATCCCATAGCCAGAGTGTCTGCAAAAATAAGTATCGGAATGACTTTGGATGAGATTCTCCTTGTAAATACGCCGGCCTCCTTTGAACCGGCTTTAGATTATGTGGTGACAAAGATGCCGCGTTTCCCGTTTGATAAGTTTACAGATGCCAATCAAAAGCTGGGAACGCAGATGAAAGCAACCGGGGAGGTCATGAGCATCGGAAGAACTTTTGAGGAAAGTATGTTAAAGGCAATTCGTTCTCTGGAAATCGGGGCGTTTCATTTGTATATGGAGAAATTTGACTCCAAAACGGAAGAGGAACTTCTTTCCTACATTAAAATAGGAACCGACGACAGAATCTTTGCGATTGCACAATTACTGAGACTGGGCTGCGATATTCAGCGGATCGCATTGGATACGCAGATTGATTGCTTTTTCTTGGAGAAGATGAAGAAGATTATAGAAACCGAAAATCTGATAAAAGCAAACCCTTGGAATAAAGACGTTTTGTATCAGGCAAAAAGAGGCGGATTTTCGGATCATGCCGTGGCTTGGCTGTGGAATGCAGAAGAAGAGGAAATTTTTCACCTGAGGAAAGAACAGCATCTGTTTCCGGTTTATAAAATGATTGATACCTGCGCTTCTGAATTTGATAGTTATGTTCCTTACTTTTATTCTACTTACGAAGAAGAAAATGAATCCATAGCAAGGGAGAGAAAAAAGATTTTGGTTCTTGGTTCCGGTCCTATTCGTATCGGTCAGGGGGTCGAATTTGATTATTCTACGGTTCACGCTGTAAAAACGATACGAGATGCAGGGTATGAAGCCATTGTGATCAATAACAATCCGGAAACGGTTTCCACAGACTATTCCACTTCTGATAAGTTGTATTTTGAGCCTCTTTGTGTGGAAGATGTGATGAATGTGATTGAGTTGGAGCAGCCCGAAGGGGTTATTGCCTCCTTGGGAGGACAGACGGCCATCAATCTGGCAGAACCATTGGAAGACAGAGGGGTAACGATTCTGGGAACAGATTGTAAAGCGATCGAAAAGGCGGAAAACAGAGATTCTTTTGAAAAACTTTTGGCGAAGCTTTCGATTCCGCAGCCGAAAGGAAAGGCTGTGACCAATATAGAAGACGGAGTCCGGGCGGCCGAAGCAATAGGGTATCCGGTGCTGGTACGCCCAAGTTTTGTTTTAGGCGGAAGAGCGATGCAGATTGTGGCAAAAGAAGAGCAGTTGCGCAAGTATTTGAAAACGGCGGTAGAGATCGACGAAGAAAAACCGGTACTGGTAGATCAATATATCAGAGGAAAAGAAGTGGAAATTGATGGGATTTGTGACGGAAAAGAAGTATTTGTTCCCGGTATTATGGAATTGGTAGAGCGGACCGGCGTACATTCCGGAGATTCCATCAGTGTGTATCCAACTTATAGCATTTCAGACCACGTAAAAGAAGTGATTTTGGACTATACGAAAAAATTAGGACTTGGAATTGGAATCAAAGGATTATTTAATATTCAGTTTATAGTAGATAAAGAAGAAAACGTTTACATCATAGAAGTAAACCCGCGTTCTTCCAGAACCGTTCCGTTTCTATCAAAATCTACCGGGTATTCACTGGCCGATATTGCAACAAGAGTGATTCTTGGTATTAGTCTGAAAGAACAGGGAATTACTACGTATTATCCGAAAGAAAAGAACTTTTGGTATGTAAAAGCGCCGGCATTTTCTTTTGCAAAACTAAATGGCATGGACGCTTATTTGTCTCCTGAGATGAAATCAACAGGGGAGGCTATAGGATATGACAGAAAATTCCCTCGAGCCATGTACAAAGCTTTGATCGCCTCGGGTGTAAAAATGCAAAATTTTGGAACAGTCATGGTAACTTTAGCGGATGAAGATAAAAATGAGGCTTTGCCTCTCATTCAAAGGTTTTATGATATGGGATTCAATATAGAAGCAACCGTTGGAACCGGAGAATTTTTAAAAGGGCATGGAATCCGAACGCGTATTCGCAGAAAGCTTAGTGAAAACAGTACGGAAATTCTGGAAGCTATCAGATCAGGGTATGTAAGCTATGTCATTAACACAAGAGCTATTTTGTCAGGAATTCATTATGAAGACGGATTGGCAATCAGAAGAACAGCTATTGAAAACAATGTAACTATGTTTACCTCTTTAGATACCGTGAAGGTGCTTTTGGATGTACTGGAAGAAATCACCATAGGGGTTTCCCCTCTTTATGAATAAAAACAAAAAGGAGGCTTGTAAAATGATACCAAATATGAACTATCGAAATTTAAAAGAATCTTATTTATTTTATAATATTTCTCAGAAAACAAATACCTATTTGGAAGCACATCCGGGAACTCATCTTTATAAAATGGGAATAGGAGATGTTTCGCTTCCTATTTGTAATGCTGTTATTCAAAAACTTCATGAGGCAGTGGAAGATCAGGCTCACAAAACAACTTTTCATGGTTATATGCCGGAATGTGGAGATATTGAACTTCGGAAAGTCATCGCGCAATATTATAAAAAAAGAGGAGTGGGATTAAGCTTCGAGGAAGTGTTTGTTTCCAGCGGAGCAAGCGATGAACTGGGGGATATTCTGGACTTATTCGGAAAGGAGAAAACTGTTTTAATTATGGAGCCGGCTTATCCTGCCTATGTGGATGCCAATGTGATTGCCGGAAATAAAATTATCCATCTTCAGGCGGGAAAAGAAAATGGATTTGTTCCGATGCCGGATTCAAGTGTCAGCGCGGATATCATCTATATTTGTTCTCCTAATAATCCGACAGGCGCTGTATTTAGCAGGGAAGCATTACAGGCGTGGGTCGATTATGCCAATAAGATAAATGCGCTGATTCTGTTTGATGCAGCGTATGAGGCATTTATTGAAGAAGATAATATTCCACGCAGTATTTTTGAAATACCGGAAGCAAAAACCTGTGCTATTGAGATCTGCTCCCTGTCAAAAACAGCAGGTTTTACAGGAACGCGCTGTGGATATACAGTGATTCCGAAAGATTTGATCCGTGGAGGAATGAGTCTGAATCAGATGTGGATAAGAAACCGTACAACGAAAACAAACGGTGTGTCCTATATTATTCAGAAAGGAGCTTCAGCTGTATTTACTGAAGAAGGACAGCGGCAGATTCGGGATGGAATTCAAATTTATAAAAAGAATGGAAAATGTCTGACGGAAGTATTGGATCGGTTTGGCATCTGGTACTGTGGAGGGAAAAATGCCCCTTATATTTGGATGAAATGTCCGAATGGAATGGGAAGCTGGGAGTTCTTTGATTATCTTCTCAATGAAATACAGGTAGTGGGAACTCCCGGGGAAGGTTTTGGGGCCTGTGGAGAAGGGTATTTTCGCTTTTCCACGTTCGGTTCTCCAGAAGATACTAAAGAGGCAGCCGGAAGGATGGAAACACTCTTTCAAACGATTCTTTGAGTTGCCGTTTATCGAACTTTGAGTTTTGACATAAGAGATACTGATCCGAAAATACTTGTTCTTATTGTGGATTATGAGTTCCGAAATGTATAAAAAAGCATATATAGTAGTGGGAAATGCACAAGATACATATATTGCCTGATGATATAATAGGTGCATAATATATCAAAATAATTCTGAAATACCGAAAAAAATATCTATAATTCACAAAAAGAACGGAGGAAAGGAAATGAGGGATTGGAAGCGGTGGACTGCTGTACTTTTGGCAGGCTCTTTAGCGTTTACAGCTGCAGATGATATGAAATTGATCGCTCAGGCATATGAAGTGCACAATGAACAAGATCAAGAATTATATAATGCAGAAAGCAAAAGTAAATTGGACGATTTAAAAGAAAAAGCAGTTCTCTTTCAGGAATTTCAAGGCGAAGAACAGAAATTTGACGGAACGCGTGCGGTTGATGTCAGTGATCATGCAGAACAAATACATAAAATAGAGACAGGAAGTGTTGTGCTCAGATTTAAAGCATCTAAAAAAGCAGAAGGCGTTTTACTAGGAACGAAGGATAAAACGATCGATCTTCCGACAGATCTTAACAGGGGAAGTGACTGTACTTCTTTTTTTATTAAGGAAAATGAAAAATTCCGTATGGTATATAAACATACTGCGGCAGAACATGTAGGTCCGACTGCGTTTTCGGATGGGAATTGGCATACTGTTGTAGTCAGCAGCCAGAATGAGAAGTCTATGCGTCTGACGATCGACGGACAGGAAATGTGGAGCAATCGTGATGCGGGAAATAAAGGCATGTTTTCAAAGCAGGGGGTTCTGGATCAGGTGACGATCGGAGCACAGAAAACAAAAGACGGACAAGTTTACAAAGGATTTCAGGGAGAAATCTCCCATGTTATTATTACGGGCGAAGAGCTGACAGATGCAGAAGCTATACGGATATCCAAGCCGGAAACTTCAGGAGAGCTTACAAGCGGTTCGGCAGTCGGAGAGATGTTTCAAGCAGAGTACGGGGATAATTCGTGGGTGTTTACAGGCGGAGAAGCCGTACAAGGAGGATTTGCCCAGACAAGAGGGGTAAGAAATTATGTAGGACAGTTTGAAGAGTATGTGCGATGGACGAAAGCCGGAAATGAAAACGGACGTCAGCGTTATACGATCAACACAGGAAAAGCAGGTCAGACTTTAAAAGACGTCGTTGACAACTATCAGGCTTTAGTAGCGGATTACAGTCCGAAAGCGGCGGCCTATTTCGTCGGAAAAGAAGATTATCAGGCAGGAGAAGCAGGAATTGCTTCGTTTAAAGATTCATTGCGTCAATTTATCAACCTGTCATTAGGATTAAAAGAAAACGGAAAAGGATTTGCAGTGATCCAAAAGCCATTTGCAGTTAAGGATGATGCGGTAAATGCAACGATCATGCTGTACTGTAAAGCGGTAGACGAAGTTGTAAAAGAATACGAAGGCGAGTCTGAGAAGCTCGATCGAATCGTTGTAGTCGATCATTTCACACAGACAAATCAGGACGATTTTAAAAATAATAAATTGCAGGATGGTCAAACGCTGAACGGAGCGGGACATTTTGAGATCGGAAAACAGTTTTCCGCGGCTACGATCAAGACGACGGACAATTATCCGGGAAACGGAGTTGCTCTGAATCTTAAAGAAGAAAAACAGCCGGACGTATATTTGAACGTCTTGCCGGTCGTAACGGCGGAAAATGACGGACTGCATGTACAGATTCCGGAAACAAACAAATCGTCGTGGAGATACGAGTTAAGTATCGGAGATAAAAAAATAACGGGAAGTACAAACGGTAATGCGTTTCATATTACAGGCGCAGAGCCCGGAAAAGAGTATCTTTTAAAATGTATTTCATCAGACGAAACGACACAGCTTCAAACAGTGACGGGAAAAACAGAAGCAGGCAATGTCGGAAGCGCGTATGCGCAGGTATTGGATGAAAATCAAAAAGCGCTTGCGGCAAAGCTGAAAGAAAAAAATAAGATGACATGGCTGTTCATGGGAGATTCGATTACACATGCGGCTTTGTGGACAAAAGGTTATGACGGGATCGCTCAGACTTTTGAAAAATATTTGAAAGATGAGATGGGAAGAACTTCAGATACTGTGATCAATACAGCGGTTTCGGGAGCGACAACAACAAGTACGCTGAATAATATTGAACAGAGATTGGAGAAATATACTCCTGACGTAGTTTCGATCATGCTTGGAACGAATGATGCGGCAACAGGAGGACTTACGGCGGATATATACAAAAAGAATCTTGAGACGATCATAGAGAAGATCAGAAATAAAAATAAAGACGCGGTAATCATTTTAAGGACGCCGACGCCAATGTGGAATACCGGTTCAAGAGAAGCGAATATACCGCAGTATATTGCCAAAATGAAGCAGGTCGCAGACGAGCAGAACCTGATCTATATCGATCAGTATACGGAACTTCAAAAAGCGTTTAACGATTACGGCTGGCTGAAAAACAATACCGTTTTATACGGAAATAATCTGCATCCGGGCGCAAACGGACACCTTCTTATGACCAGACACTTTTTAAAAGGATGCGGATTGTGGAAAGAGGACAGCGCGATTGCCAATTTGTTTTATGAGATGCCGATCAATGAGGAAACATCTGAAATCACTCCGGAAGTTATAAAAACGCCGAACCGCATCGGTGTGTCTTTGGAAAAGCTGAAAGAAGACAGCAAGTCTCAGATAGGGGCGGTGCATCTGAAAGCGGTTTCCAAAGCATCAGGGCAGACATATGAGACAGATGCAGAAGCAGGAGAGAAGTTGATTGTTTTAAAAAACCTTCCCGAGAATCAGAAATACGAGGTAGAAGTGTCTGCATGGCTGAAAGACCGGGCAGAAAAAACAGTATTTCAAAAACAGGAAATTGAATTAAATAATACGCTTGAGGAAGCGTTTGATATTTGTTTGAGTGATGAAAAAGTAGAAAACTTGAATGAAGGAACAACGGTGGGAACATTCACGGTTGATGAGATGGCTCCTGAAGGGGACTATGTTTTCTCTCTTTGCACAGGAGAAGGCGACACTCACAATCAATATTTTGCAATAGAAAACGGAGTGTTGAAAACAGCAAAGAAACTGGAGGAAGGAAAGACATATACGATCCGGCTGAAAGCGAAAAACGCAGAGGCTGAAAAAGAAAAAATATTTAAAATATACGCGGTAGGCAAAGGACTGGTTTTCAGAAAAGAGGATCAGAAGATCGCAGTAGGATCACCGGTAGAATTAAGTACGAAAGATTACGCAGAAAAATTGATGAAGCTGGAAGAAGGTACGATTTTAGTACACTATACATCTACAAGCGATCAGGCGATTCAGTCGCTGTTTAGTGTTTCCAATGCAAAAGTCGGAAATGAAAACAGACATTTTCATATTTATATCAGGCCGGAAGGTGTTCTTGGCTGCGAGATCAGAAATGAGAAAGCGATGAATTATGGATTCAAGGCATCGAATGCGGTGAAGGCGGATTATAAGGGAAAACCGGCAGAAAATATAATTGCGCTTCAGGCAGATAAAGAAAAAGGAACATATCAGTTGTTTGCAAACGGAGAGAAAGTGCTGACGGTAGACGCCGCTGCATTGGGAGGATACCGCTTTATTTCTGAAATTACGGGATTAGATACTGTTTCTCTGGGGGCGACAAAAAGGGGAGGAATTAATAAATATACTTTCGGAGGAAATATCCATAAGATCGAAGTGTATGAGACTCCTTTAACAGATGAAGAACTGATCGAGGAAACGAAGAAGACCGCATATCCTGAATTACAGCAGATTTTCCATAAAAATGACGGAACAGGCGCGAATTATTACCGGATTCCGGCGCTTCTGACACTGAAAAGCGGCGCGGTGATCGGCGCAGCAGACGCAAGGTTCGGAGGTACGCACGATTCACCGAATAATATTGATATTGCAGTGGCAAGAAGTGAAGATGGAGGAAAGAACTGGAGTAAGCCGGAACTTTTGTTCCACTATGAAGACTATGAAGATAATACACTGGAAATTCCGGTAGGAACGCAGACGAGAGTAAATCAAAGCGCATCGTTTATCGATCCGGTTCTTTTGCAGGACGAAGAGACAGAACGCGTATTTTTGATATCGGATGCTATGGCGGCCGGATATGGTTCTCCACAGGCAGTTGCGGGAAGCGGATATAAAGAAATTCAAGGCAAAAAATATTTGAAACTGCAAAAAGCGGGAGAAACAGATTATAACTATACGGTGAGAGAGAACGGCGTTATCTATAATGATACAACGAATCAGCCGACAGAGTATTCTCTGAACAGTAATTTTGAGATTTTAAAGGACAATGTATTGCAGACAGTCAAACAAAAATCGTCAAGATTCGATCCTACGAACGGTTCGGGACAGCTTGTAACAGATGAGACAGACAAAGATGTTCCGATGAATATCATGTATGCAGATGCAGTATTTAAAGCATTGCCGACGACATGGCTGTATATGAAGTACAGTGATGACGACGGAAAAACATGGTCTGATCCGATCCTTTTAAACGGAATGGTTAAAGCGGAAGATTCAAGGGTGCTCGTTACAGGTCCGGGAAGAGGAATGCAGATTAAAAACGGAAAATATAAAGGCCGGTTGATCATACCGGTTTATGATACGGCGCAGTCAGGAATTATTTACAGTGACGATCATGGAGCAACATGGAATTATGCGAAAGGACCGTCTGCGAAGAAAGCGGCGATGTCAGAATCACAGATCGTAGAAATGCCGGACGGAACGCTTCGTGTTTATGCGAGATCGACAGGTTCCAAGATAGCGGAAGCAATGAGCTTTGACGGAGGACAAACATGGACAGAAGCGGCGCATGTACCGGGAATGACTCAGCCGGGATGGGGATCGCAGTTGTCGGTGATCCGCTATGGCGGTCTGATAGAAGGAAAGCCGGCTCTGATAATGTCCTCTCCTGCCGGTGTGGGAAATTATCGAAGAGACGGAAGGGTCAAGATAGGTTTGATCACAGACACCGGAAAAGAAGGAAGTGAAAAATACAAAATTGACTGGACATACGATTATTCGGTAGACAGTAAGAATGCAGGGTTTGCATATTCCTGCCTGAGCGAACTTCCGAATCACCAAATCGGTCTGATGTATGAAAAGTATGATTCTTACAATCCGGCAGAATTACATTCTCAGGATATTATGAAATATGAAGAACTGTCCTTATCAGAATTGATCGGAAAAGAAGTTGTGGAAATCATACCGCAGACAGAAGGAAACGGAACTGTTTCCCAGAGGAATACTGTGAAAAAGGGAAGCACGATTACGATCGAAGCATATCCGGAAGAGGGATATCAATTTGTCCGTTGGGAAGATGAGAAAGGAAAACAGGTAAGCAAACAGACAAAATATACGTTTGAAGCAAAAGAAAGCGCCGCTTTTACGGCTGTGTTTGAAAAGGAGAAAGAAGAAGTCGAGAAGTCTCATCTTAAGGAAGCGATCCGGTATGCCGAAGAACAGATGAAAGGTGAAAAATATCAGGATGTAATTCCTGCTGTTCGTCAAGAGTACGAAGAAGCATACAAAAACGCAAAAATGGTTGACGAGAAGGCGGATGCAACAAGTGAAGAAGTGGAGACAGCGTATAAGACACTGATAGAAGTCGGGAAAAAGCTGACTATGTATAAAGGAGATCTTACAGAACTTCAGGCGGCATATGACTTATATGCAGGCAAAGATTTGAGTATTTATACACAAGACAGTAAAACGGTTCTGGAAGAAGCTTTAAAAGAGGCGGAAAAAGTCTTAAAGCTTGGAGAAAATGCAGTAAAAGAAGATGTGGATAAAGCATTGGAAAAATTAAATACGGCAATAGAAGGACTCAAATTGCTTCCGGCAGATAAGTCAGACTTACAGGCAATGGTAGAAAAAGCAGCGGTATGTGAAGCGAAAATCGATGAATACACACCGGAGACTGCGGAGAAGTTTAAAACAATGCTTGAAGAAGCGCGAAAAGTGTTGGCGTTAGAATCGCCGAGTAAAGAGATGATCGATTCCGCATACGGCGCGCTGCAGCAGGCGATTTCCGGGTTGGTTCTTCGTGTAGACATACACAAGGACAAATTAAAAGCGTTGATTGAGGAAGCAGAGAAAAAAGATTTGAGCGGTTATACGAAGGAGAGTGTCGAAGAACTTAAAAAAATGCTTCTTGAAGCAAAAGCCGTTTTAGAAGATCCAAGTGTGGGATGGGAAGAAGCGGAGCAAACTTTGGAAAACCTGCAAAAAGCTATAGAAGGTCTGAAAAAGGCGGAGACAGAATCCCCGATAGATCCGGAATCTCCGACGAATCCGGATTCCGGTAATACAGATATTGTGAATCCGGACAGTTCGTCATCGCCAAGTGATACACCGTCAGCAAGCGATGAAAAAGCTGTGAAGACAGGCGATAAAGAAACGCCGATCGGATGGGTAACTTTTGGATTTGCGGCAATGCTTGCTGCAGCGGCAGGATTTTTAGGCAGAAAGAAAAAGCATTAAGCCTGACAGCTATAATAAAAACTCGCTCTTTTCGTTTTTGATAGTAAAACAGGAAAAGAGAGTTAAGGAGACGGAAAATAACTGCGTATGTTTTGATAATGAATTGCTTGGAGATTAAATAAGGCTTTCAGATCTGTTATGAAAAACTGAAGAACTTAAGAGAAAAGGTAAATTTTAAGAACGGGCGTGTCATCTTTGGACACGCCCGTTTCCGTCGCTGTCAAGAAGTGAAAGTACTTCTTCTTCGGTTGTATAGTTAATATCGCCGGGCTGTGTATGCTTTAAAGCAGAAGCGGCAATGGCGAATTCAAGAGCATTTCGCAAGTCTTGCCCGGAAAGATAGCCATGGAGGAAACCGGCGGCAAAAGAATCGCCGCCTCCTACCCGGTCTACGATATGCAGAGGGTATGTACGTCCTGTATATAGGCCGTCTTTACAGCAGAGCGCGGCGGACAGAGTATTGTCTGAAGCGCTGATGTTCCTGCGAAGCGTGGTGACGAGGCAGAGAAGATGGTATTTTTCCATAACTTTTCTCATATTTTCCTCATTTACGCAGATGCCGTAATCTCCGTTGATCAGATCGAAGCCGGGGACAGAGTAGCCGAGACATTTTGCGGCATCCCGCGCATTGCCGAAACAAATATCCACATAGTCCATCATCTCGGATAAGAACTGCTGCTTTTCCGGAATATTGTCTGTCCAGAGGCGTGCACGATAGTTCAGGTCGAAAGAAGTCGTGACACCGTGTTCTTTTGCCTTTTGCAGTGCAGTGAGTGTGAGTTGTGCCGTGCGTTTGCTCAACACCGGAGTGATGCCTGATACATGGAACAGATCCGCATCACAAAAGATATCGTCAAAATCAAAAGAATCGGGAGATATCTGGGTGATGGAGGAATCTTGTCTGTCATAGATCACGCTGGAGGGGCGGACAGAAGCTCCGTTTTCAAGAAAATAAATACCGAGTCTTCGGCCTTCGCGCACGATATGTGAACAGTTTACGCCCAGTTTTTTTAATTGTCCGATTGCGGCATCTCCGATCGGATTGTCAGGAACTGCGGATAGAAATACCGCATGATGTCCGAACAGAGCAAGAGAGGAGGCTACATTTGCCTCTGCGCCGCCATAGCATATATCAAAGGAAACAGCCTGTCCTATGCGTTGATATCCGGGAGGAGAAAGCCTTAGCATGATCTCGCCGAGTGTAACTATTTTTGCCATGATATCCCTCCTCAATCAGAAAGCTGTCTTGCATGTAATACGATGTCGGTGGCATTACGTACCAGACGTTCGATTTCATCAAATTTTTCTTCCAGGATAAGTTGCTCTTTTACCATCCAGCTTCCACCGCAGGCAAGTACGGCGGGAAAGGAAAGATAATCTTTCACATTTTGTGGATTAATGCCTCCGGTCGGCATGAATCTGACAGAGGGATAGGGAGCAGAAACCGCTTTGATATAATTTAGACCTCCGGCAGGTTCTGCAGGGAAAAATTTTACTATCTCAAGACCATATTCAAGAGCAGCCTCGATATCACTTGGAGTGGAGCATCCGGGAATGATCGGGATGTTTTGCTTTATGCAGTGTTCGACTACAACAGGGTTGAATCCCGGACTGACGATGAAACGAGCGCCTGCCGAGACGGCCCGGTCCGCCATGTCTGTCGTCAGGACGGTGCCTGCACCTATGAGCATCTGCGGAAAATGTTCTGACATTATGCGGATTGCTTCTTCAGCAGCGCTTGTACGAAACGTAACTTCGGCGCAGGGCAGACCGCCTTTATATAAGGCTTCTCCCAGAGGAAGTGCATCTTTTGCGCGATCAAGAACAACGACGGGAACGATTCCGGTCTTTTTTATTTGTGTAAAAATAGTATTCATAATTTATGACCTCCGTTTGCAGTATTTTGACCGACAGGATATCAAGATCCTGTTGTCAGTGGTTTTATAAGTGAAAATAGTGTTGTGCGTTGTCGTGACAGATTCCGCGGATCATATTGTTCAGATAATCCATATCTTTCGGATATTCTCCGGCATCTACCCAGGAACCGATCTTGTTGCAAAGGATTCTTCGGAAGTATTCATGTCGTGGAAATGACAGAAAACTCCTGGAATCCGTGAGCATCCCCACAAAAGCGGAGATTAGACCGGTATCAGCGAGTGTGTCAAGCTGATATTCCATCCCGCGTTTGTGATCGCAAAACCACCATGCGCTTCCAAGCTGGAGTTTGCCTCTGATTCCTTCTTCATTGCTCTGAAAATTACCTGCCATGGCAGCAAGCATAGGAGCGTCTTTTGGATTCAGATAATATAAGATCGTGCGGGGCAGACTGTCCGTTCGATCCATTGAATCTAACAGTCCGCTTAGCTGAGGAGCATAGTTAAAATCGTTGATGCTGTCGCATCCGATGTCTGCCCCCAGATTTTCATACAGCTTTGTAGAAGTGTTGCGCAAAGCGCCGATGTGAAGCTGCATGACGAGGGAGCGGTCGGTATAGAGACGCGCAAGCTTGGTTAGGAGAAGTCCGCGGTATGCAGCGGCTTCGGTCTTTGTCAATGAAGAGGATCTCAGCGCTTTTTGATAGATGAGATCAGCCTTCTCAAACGAGGTGTCTGTGACGAAAAAGTCTGTTTCCAAGCTGTGATCAGTGACGCGGCATCCTTTTGATATAAAAAAGTCCAGTCGTTTTTCGAGGGCGTAAAGAAGCCCTTCTAAAGTGGAAATGTCCGTTCCGGCGATATCTCCGAGGCGGAATGCGTATTCGGCGAAGCCGGGAGCTTCGATGTCCAGTACACGTCCGGGTCGGAACGTTGGAAGTACGGAAAAGCCAAGAGAAGAATCTTCAGCGAGCAGACTGTGGTATTTCAGGTCGTCGGCGGGATCATCTGTAGTGCAAAGTACTTCTACCTGCTGCATTCGCAGAAGATTCCTTACCGAGTGGTCAGGACTTTGGAGCTGCTCGCGGCAAGTATTCCATATTTTTTCTGCGGTGGAAGGTGACAGAGTCTCATCAATACCGAAGTATCGTTTCAGTTCAAGATGAGTCCAGTGATACAATGGATTTCCGATACAATTTTGGACGGTGTCAGCCCATGCCAGGAATTTCTCATAAGGGCAGCCATCTCCGGTGATCAGACGTTCCGGGATACCGTTGGCACGCATGGCTCTCCACTTATAGTGATCGCCGTTGAGCCATACTTCGGTCAGGTCATTGTAGCTTCGGTCTTCATAGATTGCAGCCGGACTCAAGTGATTATGAAAATCGATGATCGGCAGGGATGCCGCGGCATTGTGATAAAGTGTTTTTGCTGTCTCTGAGGACAACAGAAAATCGTTATGGATAAATGGTTTCAATTTAAAAACCTCCGATCTTGTTGAAGTGACATATATATTTCATTTATGGCAGTATATCTTATTTATAGATTCCTTTCTGATTTACAGCCATACGTATTTTTTCAAAGTGTCTCGAACCGCACCTGTTCCTTTGATCATTTCCGAGAAATAACTGCATACGGGAATGGCGAGTCCGGCCTCGTAAAGATCGACACCGAATATGTTTGGATCTTCAAGGATAGGATGCAGGATTTTCTCCACGCTGCATTCATCTCCAAGATGTACAGATGCGAGGATGGGGCAGAGACTCTTTAGCATCGGATCAGGACTTAGTTCAAAGGGTTTTCCGTTATCGTCTACTGCCATCAGATAACGAAGCCATCCTGCAAGTACGAGTGGGATCAGTCTTAAATCTGATGTCTTGAACTCGGGAGAGTTTTCATATGCTTTGATCGTCTCTCCAAAACGGATTGGCAGTTTTTGGGAGGTATCTGTGGCGATTCGCTGCGGTGTATCCGGCATAAACGGATTGGGGATACGGACATTGAGTACTGTGTCTATAAATTCTTTTGGATTAAGGATGCCGGGATCTGTTACGACCGGAAGACCTTCCTTGTATCCTATGATTTCGACCAGACGTTTTAAATCCGCATCTTTCATTTCATCTGAAATACGATGGAATCCAAGCAGGCATCCAAAGACGGCAAGGGAGGTGTGCAGTGGATTTAAACAGGTACATACCTTCATTCTCTCTGTTTTGTTTACTGTTTCGCGGTCGGTAAAGATAAATCCTCCTTTTTCCAATGCCGGTCTGCCATTGGGAAAAGAATCTTCAATAACGAGGTATTCGCATTCCTCAGCATTTACGAAAGCAGCCACATAAGTATTTTTGGATGTGACAACAGGATCCAGAGCTTCTACCCCGTCTTTTTTCAACATTTCTTCTACCGAAGTGTTAGGCCGGGGAGTGATCTTATCGATCATAGTCCATGGGAAGGATACTTTTTCAGGATTCTCGATATAGGAGACAAATCCGGAGGGGACAGTACCGCCGGCGGCCCAGGCTTTTGCAAAAGTAAGGATTGCTTTTTTCAGTTTGTCGCCGTTATGGGAGCAGTTGTCCATACTTACCATGGCAATCGGAGTACCTCCGTTTTGGAAACGTGAAAAGAGCAGAGACGCTACCTTTCCCATATAACTGCAAGGGTGTTTCGGTCCTGAGGAGAAATCCTTTTTTATATCGGGGAGAAATTCTCCGTGACTGTCAGTCAGACTGTATCCCTTTTCTGTAATCGTGAAAGTTGCCATCTGGAGAGAAGGAGAGGAAAAAATCTCATTGAGTCGGAGAAAAGCCTCTGTATCTTTCACGTCAAGGGGGAGAGATTCCACGATGCTGCCGATCACACTTTTTTCTACGGTACCGTCTGATTTTAAGGTGACAAGGATAGAATAATCATCATGAGGCCGGTTCATTTTTTCGATGATCTCATAGTCATAGCCTTCAGCGGCGATGAGCCCGCAGGTGAGTACGCCGGCATCTAATAAATGCTGCACAGTGTTTGCCTGAAATGCCCGGAAAATATTGCCTGTTCCGAAATGAATCCAAAAAGGATGCTTTTTTGTCTCCAGGCGTACCTTTTCGCGGTCGAATGCGGGAAGGCGATAACCTGCATTTTCCCATACATTTCGATTTTTCAGTCCTTCTTCATTTAGTTTCATGCTCTTTTTTCCTCCTTTGTAATTGCCTCCCAAAGACCATTTAAATATGCTGCTCCGAGTGCGCGATCATATAATCCGTAACCGGGCATTGCTTTTTCTCCCCAGATCATACGTCCATGGTCCGGGCGGATCGGTCCGTCAAAACCTGTCTCATAAAGTGCTTTCATAATCTCAAACATGTCAAAAGAACCGTCAGAGGAAAGATGCGCTGCCTCCTCAAAATCTGTCGGTGAGTTGAATTTTAAGTTGCGGACATGGGCGAAGTGTATTCTGCCTTTTAAGGAACGTATCATATCGGGAAGATCATTTTCGAGATTCGTTCCATAAGAACCGGAGCAGAAAGTGACTCCGTTGTGTGGGTTGTCTACCATGTGCATCATCCGCAGGATATTTGTTTTGTTGATAATGATACGAGGAAGTCCGAAGACGCTCCATGCGGGATCGTCAGGGTGGATCGCCATATTGATGTCGTATCGGTCGCAGACCGGCATGATGCGCTCAAGGAAGTATTTTAGGTTTGCAAAGAGCTTTTCATTATCGATATTTTTATACATAGCGAATAATTCTTTGATATGCGCCATACGTTCCGGTTCCCATCCCGGCATGACAGTTCCGTTTGTGTCTGAAGCGATAGAATCAAACATATCCTCGGGATTCAGCGAGTCCACTGCTTCCTGTGTGTAGGCAAGGACAGTAGAGCCGTCTGAGCGTCTGCGGGCAAGTTCGGTTCTTGTCCAGTCAAATACGGGCATGAAATTATAGCAGACGAGGTGAATATCTTCTTTTCCGAGATTTTCCAACGTGGCTATGTAATTATCAATGTATTTGTCGCAGTCGGCGCTTCCTGTCTTGATAGCGTCGTGAACGTTTACGCTTTCAATTCCGGAGATATGCAGCCCTGCCGCGGCAACTTCGTTTTTCATGGCGCGGATACGCTCGCGGCTCCATATTTCTCCGGGAGCGGTGTCGTACAATGTGGTGATCACGCCGGTTACTCCCGGAATCTGGCGGATCTGTTCTAAAGTAACGGTGTCAAAGTCGGAACCGTACCATCTAAGAGTCATTTCCATGATTATATCCATCCTTTCTTGTTCTGGTCTGTTTTTAGAATTGGAAACGGATTACAGGACTGTCTGTTTTTCGGTCATGTAATCTGGGTTAAGATTAATTATATGGAAAATTTGTGAGAAGCAAATTGAAAGAGTTGTTGTATATATTGCAAAAATTGCGGTGGATGGTATTATTGTCATAAAGATACTGCGGTATGCGGGCTCTTTCCTATTTAACTTATACCGTGGATGAGAGTATGCCATAAACGGCGTTCATATCCAAAAGAAAAGAAAACGGACAGGAGGAGGAAAATTGAAGAAAAATTTACAGACGAAATTCAACACAAGGCAGTATATGCTTTCCAGAGACTTTGAAATCTACTATTATAAAGATTTTTATCTTTCAAAAGTAGAAAATCATACCCATACCTATTATGAGATTTATTTTTTCCTCGAGGGCAATGTTTCGATTGAGATAAAAGGAGAGGCATATCCGTTGGAATACGGCGATATTGTAGTAATTCCTCCCGGTGCGGAACATCATGCGGTGATTCAGGGGACGGAGGTTCCCTATCGCAGATTTGTGTTCTGGATCAGTTGTGATTATATGAACAGTTTAATGGAGATATCGCAGGCATATGGATATCTCATGCAGACAGTACAGACAGGAGGCGGCTATATTTTCCATAACGACAGGATCGTTTTCAATACGATCCAGGCGAAAGTGTTCCGGTTGATTGAGGAGATACATTCTACCCGTTTTGGGAAAGAAGCGAAGGTTTCCCTGTGTGTCAACGATCTTGTACTGCATTTGAACCGTACGATATATGAGCAAAAACATGAAAAGGCTTTATGGGAACAGCAGAACTTGTACGAGAGTCTGACAGATTATATTGAAGACCATCTGGAAGAAGAGCTTTCTCTAAGTGTTCTGGCAAGAAAATTTTTTGTCAGCAAATATCATATCGCTCATATGTTCAAAGATTATATGGGTCTTCCGATTCATCAGTATATAAGGAAAAAACGTCTGGAAGCATGCAGGAGCGCCATCAGGGGCGGGATAAAGATCAGTGAAGCGTATTTGATGTTTGGATTTAAAGACTATTCCAGTTTTTACAGGGCGTTTAAGACAGAATACGGAATGTCCCCAAAAGAGTGGCAGGAGGCTGTAAAAGAGATTGCCCCGGAGGCAACAGATACATACGGGGACAAAAAAGAAAATTGACGGCGTATCGGAAAAGTCGGAATTTTTCAGATCCGTAATAGTGTTTTTTCATTTTTATTGACAGGAGTATTTTTTATAATGAAAATCAGAGGTAAAAGAAGGAATATAGATTACCATGTCAGATGGAAAGATGATGGAATCAGGGAGAACTTTATGTGGATAAAAGAGATAAGAAAACGATTTGAAGACTTGTCATTGGCAAAAAAGATGCTTTTAGTCTATCTGATCCTGCTGCTGCTCACTTTTGTCATTTCGATCACGGCATTACAGGCGAGTTTTAAAATTTACGATCAGCAGCTTTATGAAAAATCGCAACAGGAACTGGATTTTTTCTCGCAGAGAGTAAACAGCAGTTTGGAAGGATTAGAGCAGATCAGTATGTCGGTGGCAACAGACGCCATGATACAGGAACAACTCGCTAAAATGCAGGAGCTTCCGTATAGTTCATCTGCATATTATTATGAACTTCAGGAACTTCGGAGTATGCTGCAAAATAAGATAGGTTCTTATTCTGATATTAAAAATGTTGTTTATACGGACGGAGACAGGATCAGCATCACAGTCGGGACGGCAATCAGCGGATTAGAAAGTGCGCGTATAAAGGAAATACTCGACAGATTCCATGAGGCAGCGGGAAGTTATGTGTTTTTTTCTCCGACTGAGACGTATCCGTATCTTGTTTCCGGCAGGGATATACGGGAAATCAAAAATGCAAGTCTTGATTATATGGGAAGTCTGATGTTTTCCAGTGACGTTGCGGGTATCTTGAAGAAAGAGGAGGAAACATTACAGGCAGAACACTCGGATCTCTATGTCTATACAGATACAGATATAATATATCGGGAAGGGGATATGAGCAGGGCGGAACTTCCGGACATCTCAGAAAAACGGGGATACAAAATCATCAATCAGTCAGGAACGAAAATGTTTTTGTGTTATGAAAAATCGGAAAAAACAGGCTGGATGTATGTGAATATATTCCCCTATTCGGAAATATTCGGAAAGACATGGGCAGTACGTGTGCTCATGTTCGGAAGCTTCATAGGGCTGTTTCTAATATCTATAATCGCTTTGAGAATATTGTCAAGACTGCTTACAAAGCCTCTGGATCAATTCCATGAATCTATACGGATCGTAGAGAACGGAGACTTTCAGGCAGCGAAATTAGTACTCAAAGATACCGGCAGAAAGGATGAAGTAGGTATCCTGACCAGAGAGTTTAAGGTCATGTTGGATAAGATCGATACTCTCATTTATGAGAATTATGAAAAACAGCTTTTATTAAAGGATACGAAGTATAAGATGCTGCAGGCTCAGATCAATCCCCATTTTCTTTATAATACGCTTAACACCCTCAACTGGATGGTTCGGGGCGGAAAAAACGCAGACGTCTCTAAGATGATATTGGAATTAGGAAAGCTCCTTAGAGCGGCGTTTGCAAAGGAAAGTTATACAACGGTACAAGATGAGATCAGGACGGTAGAAAGTTATATGGCAATCCAGAAATTTCGCTATCAGAACAGAGTAGAATTTGAGACATATATGTCGGAGGATACAGGCGGATATATGGTTCCGAGGATGATCCTGCAGCCGCTTGTAGAGAATTCGATCTATTATGGGGTGGATAAAAGCCTTTCTACCTGTGTGATACGAGTAAGGGCAGAAGTGAAGGACACATGGATCGTCCTGAGTGTAGAAGATAATGGATCGGGTATGGAAGCGGAAGAATTGGAAGAAGTCAGAAAAGGTACAATAACGCCGAAAGGCCATGGAATCGGGCTGAAAAATATACGTGAGCGGGTGAAGATGGCGTATGAGGACAGTGGATTTGTTATAGACAGTCGGCCGGGGGAAGGTACAAGGATAGAAATCTGGCTGCCAAAGCAGCAGTTGGACAGATGAAAAAGTAGAGGGAGGAATTGAGAATGTATAAGATATTGATCGTAGACGACGAGGAGATTGAAAGAGAGGGAATGGCACAGTTTATCGACTGGGCTTCTTTTGGCGTAGAGCTTATAGGAACGGCACAGAACGGAGTGGAGGCTCTGGAAAGGATAGCGATGGAGCGGCCGGATATTGTGCTGACGGACATTAAGATGCCGGTGATGGATGGACTGGAACTGATTCGGCGGGCAAAGGAAAGTTTCCCGCAGGTTCACTTTATCGTATTGTCAGGGTATGGGGAATATGAATTTACCAGTCAGGCAATGGAGCGTGGAATCAGGCATTACCTTTTAAAACCGTGTGATGAAGAGCAGATAGAAGTTGTTTTAGATGCAGTGAAGGCTGAGATCGAAGCGCAGCGGGAGCAGAATGAGAGAGTGAATTCATATCATAAAGCAGTAGAACAGCTGCTGCCCAAAGCCAAAAAACAGATTTTCCGTGATATGCTGCTTGATCCGGATTATATTAGGAATGGCAGGGAAGAAAGTATGTGGAAAGAGTGGAAGGATGTGGTTTTGCTTTCTTTTTCGACAGAGAAAGGGTTCGATTATCTGGAGCAGTTTGTCATGAGCAACATATTGATAGAACTGCTTGGAGAGGAACATGTATATTTGTCTACGACAGTAAACGGAACGCTGTATTATCTGATCGAAGCGGGTGTTGTGCGGATCAAAGAGGCGGCGGAGCGGATGATGCGGGAATTTAAAAGGATGACGCCGGATGCAGTCTTTTGTGCGATGAGCAGAAAAGACGATGTGAAAAATCTGCAGAGCCTTTATGAGGAAGTGGGAGAACTGCTGAGAATCGGGAAGGCAGAGGAGAGGACGGGCGTGATCAGCTATGAACTGTTTCTGGAGAAAACGGAGAATTCGCGCAATCTGATAGATTATGAAAAGCTTCGTTCGGCGGAGGATTTTGCGGATATATTGTCGGAAATATATTTGGCATTTCTGAAAATGCGTTTGAACGGTTATACATTTGAACAGAAAAAAGACGTGGTGGACTGGTGTATAAAAATACTTTGCGGGGAAAGCTGCGGCGCGGAGAATACAGAAGAACCTGAAAAGGAGTGGCGGCTTATGGAAAATGTGGTCAATGTACTCGCTTCCTCTTTCGGAAAAGATCTGTCAGAAGGAAAGGAAGAACAGAGGGTAAAGGATATCCTGTTTGCCATGTTCAGAAAGATGCAGGATCAGGAGCTGAGTATCCGATATCTGGCAAAAGAAGAGCTTTTCATGAATGAGGACTATTTGGGAAGGCTCTTTTTGAAGAATAGGAAACAAAAGTTCTCTTCATTTTTGCTTGAAGAACGAATCAGACTGGCGCAAGGTCTTATGAAGTATGCGCCTTGGCTTCGTGTTTCACAGGTGGCAGAAATGGTCGGTTATTCTCCGGATGGGCAATACTTCTCGAAAGCATTCAAAAAAGCGGCGGGCTGCTCTCCTACGGAGTACAAAGAGGAACTTTTGAAAAAGTCGGATTTTTACAAATGATCGTCCGTGTAATTCCATTCCTATTTTATGGAGCGACGGCTACAATATACTCAAGAAAGCTGAACAATAGCAAAAGAAAAGGAGAGAGTCAGTTATGAAAAAAAGAATGAAACGCATTACGGCTCTGGCGCTTGCGGCGATGATGACATTCTCGCTTGCAGCTTGCGGATCAAATGGAAAAGACGCAGATGACGCCGGAAAATCAAAAGACGGAAAGACAACGATCAAGATCACATGGTGGGGCGGACAGAGCCGCCACGATTACACTCAAAAGCTTCTGGATGCTTATGAAGAGAGCCATCCGGACATAGAGTTTGAAGCGCTTCCGGCTGGATGGGACGGATATTTTGAAAAGCTGTCCACACAGGCGGCATCGGGTTCTATGCCGGATATCGTACAGATGGATTACTTGTATATCTCTACATATGCAAAGAATGATTCGGTTGCCGACTTACAGCCGTATATTGACGATGGAACGATCGATGTATCGAAGATAGACGAGAATCTTTTGAATTCAGGAAAGATAAACGATAAGATGGCGGGGCTTGTTCTTTCAAGTTCTGTACTCGCGGTAGGATATAATCCGACTGTCCTTGAGAAGGCGGGCGTGGAAGCTCCGACAAGCGACTGGACATGGGAAGACTATATCGAACTGAACCAAAAAGCGGCTGAAACTACCGGAAAAGAGAGCGCGCTGATTGCCGCAGGAGTGACGGGAGATACGAATGTATTTAACTACTGGGTAAGACAGCATGGCGGACAGCTTTTCAATGAAGATCAGACAAGTCTCGGATATGACGATGATTCTATCACAGCAGATTATTTCGCTATGTGGAAAGACATGATGGACAAGAATATTGCTCCGGATCCGGACGAATTCGCACAGATTAAGACACTTGGAGACGAGGCGAGTCCTGTTGTCAAAGACGAGGCAGCTACGATGATCGAGTGGAATAACTATACTGCGAAGATGAGTAATGTAAACGACAAGCTTAAACTGGCAACTCCTCCGCTGGGTGATAATGCCGATGACAAAGGACTTTGGATCAAACCTGGCATGTTCTTCTCTGTTTCAGAGAACTCAAAGGTGAAAAAAGAGTGTGCAGAGTTTATTGACTGGTTCATCAACTCAGAGGAAGCAAATGACATTATAATGGCTGAGAGAGGAACACCGGTATCTTCCGATATCCGTCAGTATATGGTAGATTCAGGGAAACTCTCACCGCAGCAGGTAGATATGTTCAATTATATTGACGAGGCGGAAAAACTTTCCGGTACGACACCGGCTCCGGACCCGAGTGGTATTGCGGAAGTAAACGAGGCGTTTAATAATGCCGGAAATACTGTATTTTATGGACAGGCAACTCCGGAAGAGGCTGCGAAAACATTCAGGGCAGATGTAGAGGAGATACTTGCTCGAAACAGTCAGTGACGATATAAAAGGAAGGAGGGGAGGCGCTCCCCTCCTTTTTATGAGAAAAGAGGTATGGAAAGTGAAGAAAAAAAAGAATTCTGTGGTAAAAACAGGGTATAAGCGCAAAGACAATCTGACCGGTTATCTGATGCTTTCACCATGGCTGATCGGATTCGCGTTCATGTGGCTTATCCCGATGATCATATCAATCTATTATTCCTTTACGAATTTTAATCTGCTCAATGATCCGGAGATAATCGGTTTTTCAAACTACATCCGTGTGTTTACGCAGGATGATACATTTTGGCAGGCATTGAAAGTAACTTTTCTCTATGTATTGTTCCTAGTGCCTCTCAGACTTGCATTCGCGTTGTTTGTGGCAATGCTGCTGAATAAAAAGCACAAAGGATTAGGACTTTACAGGACGCTGTACTATGTGCCGTCCATCATAGGAGGAAGTATCGCGGTATCGATCGTGTGGAAACAGATCTTTGGAAATGAAGGAGTGGTAATGTCCCTTCTGTCCGTTTTCGGAATAGATCAGAAAATATCGTTTTTGGGAAATCCGGATACGGCGCTTGGAGTTATCATACTGATGGGAGTATGGCAGTTTGGATCCTCAATGTTGATCTTTTTATCAGCTTTGAAGCAGATTCCGCAGTCACTGTATGAATCGGCCATGGTAGACGGAGCAAAACCGAGAACGATCTTCTTTAAAATCACACTCCCAATGCTGACGCCAACGATCTTCTTTAACCTGATCTTACAGATCATCAACGGATTCCGCGTATTCACAGAGAGTTATGTCATTACCGACGGCGGACCGTTGGACAGCACTCTTTCTTACGTGCTCTATCTGTATCGCAGGGCGTTCAACTACTTTGACATGGGATACAGCTGTGCGCTTGCCTGGGTGCTGGTGCTGATTATTGCAGTATTTACAGTTATACTCTTTAAAACGCAGAAGAGTTGGGTTTACTATGAATCAGGAGGAGATGAATAAAAATGGGCGGTATGATGAGAAAAAGAAAAATCCATTCCGTTGTGTTCCATGTAGGAGCATGCGGACTCGGGTTTCTGATGATATATCCGTTGCTCTGGCTTCTGGCAAGTTCTTTTAAGAGCAATGAAACAATGTTTAAAAATGCATATTCCCTTATCCCGGAAGTATGGGATGCGGTCACAAACTATAAAAGCGGATGGGAGGGCGTAGGCGGCGTTCCGTTTACAACATTTCTCGGAAACACACTGTTAGTAACGCTGGTCGGTATGGCAGGTAGTGTAATGGTATCCCTGCTTGCGGCGTATGCATTTACGAGAATTAAATTCAAAGGTTCAAACTTCTGGTTCGGTTGTGTGATGATGACAATGATGATACCTCCACAGATCATGGTCGTGCCGCAGTATATTATACTGAAACAGCTCGGGTTGATCGATACGAGGATTGCGCTGATCCTGCCGTGGTTTTTCGGATATGCATTCTTCATTTTCCTTATGGTTCAGTTCTTCAGGGGAATACCAAAGGAGCTGGACGAGGCAGCGGAGATCGACGGGTGCGGAAAAGTCGGAGTGCTTTTCCGAATACTTGTACCGGTTGTGAAGCCATCCATTGTAACATCAGCGATCTTCGCGTTTTACTGGATCTGGCAGGATTTCTTCCAACCGCTGATCTTTATGAGCAGTACGAATAAGTTCACAATCTCACTTGCGTTGAATATGTACCTGGATCCGAACTCTTATAACAATTATGGCGGTCTGTTCGCAATGTCAACAATCTCGTTAGTTCCGGTACTTCTTTTCTTCATCATTTTCCAGAGATATCTGGTAGATGGTATTGCGATGGATGGAATTAAAGGATAGGAGAGCTGAAAATGTCAGGAATCTGTTGGAATACAAAAATCGTAACGGGAGAACGTAATGAAGAACCTGTTTTAAGGGCTGCAAAAAGTCTTGAACGAGATATACAAAAATGCTGTCTCAGGATACGGGATGAAGAGTCGGAAAAGATGTTCAAAACGGATATCAGACTGAAAAACGGAAATCAGGCAGACGAACGTTATATTTTACGTTTGGAAGACGGGAATCTCGTCATAGAATCAGGCAGCACGATGGGATTTGTCTATGGGTTGTATGGAGTAAGTGAAAAGATACTGGGAGTACAGCCGTTCTGGTTTTGGAATGACCAGAAAATGAAAGTGAAAGCAGAATATAGGATACCGGAAGATTTCTTTTATGAGAGCAGACCTTTCGCAGTCAGACTAAGAGGGTGGTTTGTCAATGACGAGGTACTTATACATACGTGGAATGTGGACAGGAGAAAAGACGCCCCTTGGGAAATGGTATTCGAAGCGCTTCTGCGCTGCGGGGGAAATCTGGTAATTCCCGGAACAGATAAAAATTCGATCCTATACCGCAGGCTCGCATCAGATATGGGGCTTGCGATCACACATCACCACTCCGAGCCGTTGGGCTCGGAGATGTTTGCAAGGGCATACCCTGATCTTACTCCATCTTTTGCAAAATACCCGGAGAAATTCAGGCGTCTCTGGCAAGATGGGATTGAAGCACAGCAAGGAATGAACGTAGTGTGGAATATCGGGTTCCGAGGTCAGGGAGACGTTCCGTTTTGGAATGACGATCCGAGATACGATACGAAAGAGGCGAGAGGGAAACTGATGAGTTCTCTGACAAAGGAACAATATGATATGGTGAAAGCGAAAGATCCGCACGCCCTTTGCTGTACAAATTTATATGGAGAGACGATGGAACTGTATCGGGAAGGATATTTGAAACTGCCGGAAGATGTGATAAAAATCTGGGCGGATAATGGATTCGGAAAGATGGTGACAAGACGGCAGGAAAATCATAATCCGCGTATCCCGGCGCTGCCGGAAAAAGGTGAAAAGGGAAAAGACGGGATTTACTATCACGTTTCCTTTTATGATCTGCAGGCTGCGAACCATATGACAATGCTTCCCAATTCTCCGGAATTTATAAAAAGCGAACTGAAGAAAGTGTTAGAAAGGGGTGCGGATTCCTATTGGCTTATCAACTGTTCTAATGTAAAACCTCACGTCTATTATTTAGATTTTATCGCCCGGATGTGGCAGGCGGGCGATGTGGATGTGGAAAAACACCGGGAAAAGTATTTCAGTACATATTACGGGGATGAAAATGCAGGGATTCTTTGTAAGATACACAGAAACTATTTCAAATACGCTCTTTCGTATGGAGCGCACGAAGATGACCATGCAGGCGAACAGTTTTCTAATCATGTGGCAAGGATACTCATTCACCAATATGTAAAAGACAGGAGCAAAAGAGCGGAGGATCTGCTGTGGGCGACAGATGCCGGGACATTGGAAGAACAGGTGGAATGGTATCGGATGCGCTGTGAGGAGGCGGTGAATAATTACAGTCAGTATATGAGAGAATGCGAAGAAGCGGACGCTCTTATCACGGAAGAAGGGCGGACGCTATACAGGGACAGTCTGTTTTTGCAGGCGCAGCTTCACTATGAGTGTTATCAGGGAGCTCTTGAAATTTGCAGGTCGCTGTCAGCAGGCATTATGAAAAAATATCAGAAATCATTTTACCACGCGGGGATGGCACAACTGCATTATAAAAAGGCAGACGCCGCAATGAGAAGCCGGGAACATGGAAAATGGCATGAATTTTATGCAAATGAATGTCTTACGGATATGAAGCAGACTGCATGGGTTATAGCAGGGCTGATGAGTTATGTAAGAAATCTGGGAGACGGACCACATTATTATCAGTGGCAGAGAGACTTTCTGTATGCGGAGGAGGATCGGAGAGTCATGCTGGTGATGAATATGGAAAATCACTTGACAGACGAAGAACTGTTCCGGTTGATGAGGGAAAAATGGGAGAGATAATATTAAAAGATAAGGGGCGGCACGATTTTAAACGTGATGCCCCTTATCTTTTGGCTAGGAGAAGTTGTCGGAATTTATCAAGTGTAAATCAGCCTTTTTACATTAAATAAATCTTCTTTTATTTGTAAAATATTACATATAACTTAGGGAAGGAGAAGCAGATAATGAACAAAAGAAACAAGTGGGGGAAGCGTATTTTGGCTTTTACCCTGGCAGCAGGAATGACGGCTGCGTCAGTTCCGGCATATGCCGCTCCCGTGCAGAATAATGATGGCGGACAAAGCGGCAGTGTGGATTTACCGAAAGTAAAAGAGATAACAGCGATTGATTTTACTGAAATGGAAGATCTGAAATCTTTGCCGGATGACTGGAAGATCGCCAATGGCACCGGAACGAGCAGCCTGGTGGAGGATGGCGAAGGGAAAGCGCTGAAGCTGGAAAAGAAAACAGGAGGCAATGAAATCAGCCTGTCAAACAGCAATCTTGGGATCAGTGAGAGTGAGTATCGTTATGTTACGATCGATACGAAGATAAAGATGGGATCAGAAGAGCATGCGAATCAGTTCAGTATCCCGTATATACAGGATGAAAAAGGAAACATTGTTTATACCCTTTATACAGACGGAGACTGGACACAGTATAAGTCCCATGTAAATGGAAAGAATGTGCTGGATGCAGGGGCTGTAAAGAAAGGCGAATGGCAGGACGTCCGTATGGATATTGACTTGAAAACGGATACATTCCGTGTATCTGTAGACGGGGAATATCTTCTCGTGGGAGTCGGGGCAAGGGCAAAGACAGACAATTTAAAGAGCTTGAAGTACTACGCGGACTCGTGGAATACAGGTACTATGTACTTAAAGTCAGTCGAAGTTACGGCACAGCAGGAACGCACGGAAAGCACGACATTTTATGTGAGCAATGAAGGCAATGACACGAATGACGGGCAAAGTAAAGACAAGCCGTGGAAGACGATAGAACGTGTCAATGAAGAGCATTTTATCCCAGGAGATAAGATTCTCTTTGAGAGAGGCGGAATATGGGAGAATAAAACGCTTCAGCCTCAGGGAAGCGGTTCACCTGAACAAAAGATACAGATCGGCAGCTATGGTGACGGAGAGCTTCCAAAGATCTCGGTTAACGGAAAGATGAAAGACGGCGTATATCTTTGTAATCAGCAGTATTGGGAAATAGGTGAACTTGATATTTCCAATACAGTAGAAGGATTTACTATGGTATCAAACGGGGGTATACCGACGGAAAATGTGACGCAGCGCCAGGAGAATCAGGGAAAACTTCTCGGAGATTACCGTGGTATTCATATTGCCGGGCGGGATGTGGCTTCGTTGAAAGGATTCCGTCTCCATGACCTGAAGATACATGATGTAACAGGTGTTGTATCATGGATCGGAAATACAGGACTTAATGACGCCGGAATATGGAACAACGCAGGATTGGATAATTCCAAGCGGACAGGAGGCATCCTTATAGAATGTCTGAGTCCGACCGGAAAACAGCCGACGCAGTTCAGCGATATCGTGATTGAAGATAATTCATTTATCAACAACTCTTTTGGCGCTGTCACGATCAAGCAGTGGAATGGATCTGGAAACCAGTACGGCAATAATCCCGGATGGGCAAACAGAAACCGTTCAGGCGGTGCGCCGGATTATTACGATGCGAACTGGAAGCCGCACAGCAACATCATCATTCAGGATAACTATATTAATCAGGGAGCATCAGCTTATGCCTGCAATGGCATTTACCTGACGAGCAGCCGTGATTCTGTGATTCAGAGAAACCTTCTGGAAAATATCGGTACATGTGGAATCGAATTATATTTTACAGATAATGTGGCAGTTCAGTATAACGAAGTATCCAAGGTGGCGAAAAAAGGAGGCGGCGCGGACGATAATGCGATCGATCCTGACTGGAGATCGACAAATGCGCTGATTCAGTACAATTATATTCACGATTGCGGAGAGGGACTTTTGCTCTGCGGTGTGCAGTATAATTCCGGTGTGATTCGTTATAATTTGATTCAGGATTGTGGAAGAAGCTATATCCACTATTCTATGGGAAGCGGTTATTTCCAGATTTACAATAACGTATTCTACCGCAGTGCAGATGGAAACGGCACGAATAATTTTGATCCGTGGGGAAGCGGAAAAGCCTCTTATTTCAACAATGTGTTCTATGACGGAAAGAAGCAGGGATTTAACTTCAGCGGCGGTACAAGTTTTTCTTATTATAACAATGCATATTATGGAACGAAGGCTCCAAGTAAAGAATCCAACCCGATCCTTCTGGAGGAAGATCCGTTTGAAGGAGGTGCGCCGTCTATAGATCGCAAAGGAACTCTTGAGACAGGAGTGCTGCTTGAGGCTAACGGTCTGAGACCTAAGATGAATTCTCCGTTGATTGCGGCAGGTGCATCAAAAGATGCCAATGGAATCAGTATTGACGAAGGACTGAAATCCAAAGGAACTTATTTTAACTTTACTCCGCTTGATAAAGCGGATGTAGAACATCTGGGAGATTGTATCAATATTTCCAGAATGGATTATCCGACTTTTGAAAAAACAGGAACGGAAGCAACACTTGATACGGAGAAAACGCAGACGGCGGCAGATAAGAATAATCCGACAATCGGAATGTTTGAAGTACCGTTGGATAAAGATGCCGTTATACTTCAAGGAACTGTATCGGATGGAATCAATCCTTTCTCAGGCGCAAAAGTAGAGGTAAAGGTAGGCGATAAGACTGTAACGACAACGACAGGAGATTCCGGAACTTATTCTATTACAGAAGGGCTTGCGGAAGGACAGGCGACAATCACAGTTAAATGTGAAGGAAGAGAAGACGTTACAATCACAGTGAAACTTGAGAAAGGCAAGGTAAATGTCGGAGATGTTAAAGTTCCGCTTTTGCCTATGCCGGATGAATATAAAAATGTTGTTTTTGATGACAAATTTGACAGCGCTCATTCTGAAAACTTTCAGTTTAACTGGGGCGCGGCAATAGAAAATGGTCAGATGCTGATCACGAAGGGCATGGGAAATGCAACAGCGGCAGTTTCTTATTTTACGCCTGAGATTGCGGCACAAAAAGGGATAGATTTTAGTTTTGACTGGAACGCAAAAGACGGTGGAAATAAGATGGGACTTGAATTCAGAGATTCTTATGGAAAGCTTCTTTTTGCTGTATGTTCAGCACCTGGAAAAGGTGAACTGAGAACTTCTACCACAGGAGACGCAGTAGATGACGACAGGGCAGCGTCTGCGTCAGAGCCTGTATGGAGTCCGGTGCGTATGAGTACGGACAAGACATATACCTTCCGTGTTCATGCAGATTTTGAAGAGAAATCAGTAAGCTGGCAGCTTAAGGAAAAAGACGGGGATGTGCTTGCGCAGCAGCTTGACGTTCCGACGGATGCGGAGAACTTGGCAAAGATGAACGCATGCAGCTGGTGGGATTCAAAACCGCAGTATATTGATAATTTCAGAATGACAGCGAAAGAAAAAGAAGTAAAACTTCCTTTAAAAGATAAGACGGTTTATGCTTTTGGAGACAGTATCGTAGCAGGTCATCAGTATCAGAAGGGCAGCTTTGCTGATTTCACAGCAGCACAGGAAGGAATGAAACTTCGGAAGTTTGCGGTTAATGGAGCAACAGTTATGGATGCAGGCTATGAGGGAGGACAGATTCTTTCACAGTTGGAAAAATCCCCGGCAGAAATACCGGATTACATCCTCTTTGACGGCGGAACAAATGACGCGGAATATCTGTTCAATAACAAAGAGATCAGTTATGGTGAGGTGACAGATTCAAAAGATCCGCAGACTTTTGATTTGAAGACATTTGCGGGGGCATTTGAGAATCTTGTATATCAGATGCAGCAGAAATGGCAGGGTGCAGATCTTATATATGTGGCAGTTCATAAGATGGGCAGCAGAGACAAAGAAGTACAGGAAAAACTTCGTGAACTGGAACTTAAGATCTGTGCGAAGTATGGCGTTGCCGTGGCAGATATTTATGAAGATACTGAGCTTGACACAAATGATGTAAATAAGAAAAACGACTATACTTTTGACAGTCTGGCAGGAAATGGTCTGCCGGGAAGCAATGGTTCAGGAACACATCCGAATCTTAAGGCAATCAAAGAGTTCTATGTTCCGGTCGTAACAGAAGCGCTTAGAAATCCGCAGGAACATATTCCGCCTGTAAAACCGGTGGACGTTGATAAAGAAGTTTTGGCGGAGAAGCTTGAGATGGCAAGAGAAGAGGCGGCAAAGACAGATAAATATACGGCAGAAAGCATCGAAAACCTGAAAGCTGTGATCGCAGAAGCGGAAAAAGTATATAACAGTGAAGAAGCGACACAGGAACAGGTAAACGAACAGATCGTTCTGCTGGAAAAGGGAATAGAAGCGCTTGAGGAATCGAAGCCGGAGCCGGAACCGAAACCGGTAGATAAGGGAGTTCTTGAACAGAAACTCTCGGCTGCAAAAGAAGAGGCGGCAAAGACGGATAAATATACGGCAGAAAGCATCGAAAACCTGAAAGCTGTGATCGCAGAAGCAGAAAAAGTATATAATAGTGAAGAAGCGACACAGGAGCAGATAGACGCACAGACAAAAGCCTTAGAAAAAGCAATCGACAGCTTGAAGAATAAAGAAAAGAAGCCGGAGAGCGGCAACAAAACGTCAGGTTTGGATACGGCAGACCGGGCAGTGGAAACAGGTGATAAGACAAATCTTGCTTTACCTTTGGCAGGTGGAATCTTAGCATTTGCGGCTCTGGCAGGAATGCTTGTGGTAAGAAGAAAGAAAAAATAAAAAAGGAAAAAATAAAAAGGATAAAAAGAGATAGAAAACTCTGGCACGGCAGAAGGATTGTACTGCCGTGTCGGAGTTTTTTAGAACAGAACAAAAAAGTCGGATTTTTACAAATGCAAGCACACCTTTTTCCATTTAACCGTCGTTTTTTTTCAAGTATTATTTAAGTAAGAAAAAATGTCGGGAGGTAGGTTCATATGCAGAGAATATTTGCGATGGATGGAAAGGTTGTTAATTTTTTAAATAAGGTTGCAGATCTCGTTCTGCTTAATATCTTGTGGCTCATATGCTGCGTTCCGATTGTTACGATTGGAGCTTCGACAACTGCGTTTTCTTATGTCCTGCTGAAGATGGCGAGGGATGAAGAGAGTTATCTGTTCAGTACATTTTTCAGAGTGTTTAAAGAAAATTTTAAGCAGTCTACGGTAGTATGGGTGATATTTATATTGATAGGAGCAGTTCTTTATCTGGACTTTTATGTGGTCGGAATTATGACAGGAGGAGTAAAAAGTATTTTGCTGACACTGTTTTTCATGATTCTGTTTTTGGCGGCAGCGACAATGTTCTATGTGTTTCCGGTTATGGCATTTTTTGAAAACAGTACGAAAAAGGTATTTAAAAACAGTTTTTATATGGCGATGGCACATCTGCCGTATACACTGTTGATCGTAGTTATCAATCTTTTCCCCGTAATACTGCTTATCTTTGGAAATTTTATAGCGGCGGGGTTTGTCGATGCAGTAATCGGATTTGCTCTTGCGGGTTGGATTAATGCACACATTTTCAGAAAACTGTTTGACAGATATTTGAAGAAAACCGAAACTGCCGTTTCTGTAGAAGAGAGAAATAAGGAGGTTTCTTCATATGGCAGTGAAATATGAATCGGACATGACAAGAGCAGAAAAGCGGAAGCAGCGTATAGAAACGATCAGAAAGCTTAAAGGAAAAGCAAGGCTGGAGTATCTCTGGACCTACTACAGGTCATTTCTTGTTGTAGCAGCAGCATGTATATTCGGTTTCTGTATTGTGGCAACGATGATACATAATTTGACGCGGGATACAGCCCTTTCTGTTGCGATAGTAGATGCAGTGCGTCAGCCCCGGCAGGCGGAAGAAGAACTGGAACAAAAGATCGGAAAGGCGATGGAACTTCCGGAAAAAAGAGAAGTGCAGATTGATGTATCAGCTTCTTCGGCTGATACGGATGAGAACAAGGCAAAACTGACGATGGTAATGTCCTCTGTGGGCGGGAACGATGTTGTGATATGTGGGAAAGATGTATATGATAAATATAAGAATGCGGGAGCGTTTCGGGATATAACGGAAATTTTAGGAACAGAGTATGACCGTTATAAGCCGTATATGACAGATGGCGAGCTGGATCTGACAAAATGTCCGGGGTGGGTTAATAAGACATATATTACATATTCACCGGCTTATGTTTGTGTTTTAAATAATGCAGAACATATTGAAACAGTAAAAAGTTTTTTTGAAAGCTTAATATAATGTAAAAATTTAATTGCTATAGAATGAAAATTTTGACAATGGATCGCTTGGAAATACAGCGATCCATTGTTTTTGTAAATTTTACTTGGATTTAACAATTAGATGATAGTCGATTTTACATGATTTCCGTACAATGGTATCACAGCAGTAAAATGTAATGTTGTGAAATCGAAGACCTTGCGACGGAGCTGAAAAAAGATTATACTATTGCTATGGTTACATATGATATGTGTCAGGTGATATGCGTCAGGCAGTGTGTGTCAATGGGGCGCTTTTTCCTTTTCGGAGAAGTTGTGGAATATAACAATACAGAAAAACTGTTTTCAATACCGTCAGATAAAAGAACGGAAGACTATATCACAGGGAGGTTTGGTTAAGCTATGCGTAACAGATTTGACAGACAGCTTCATTTATTGGACGAACAGCTTACCCGTATGGGAGAGCTGTGCGAGACAGCGATTGCAAAAGCAACGCAGGCATTAAAGGACGGAAGCGTTGAACAGGCAAAAGTGATCATTGCAGAAGATGAGGAGATCGATCAGATCGAAAAAGATATCGAGCGTCTCTGCCTGAAACTTCTCCTTCAGCAGCAGCCGGTTGCGAAAGATCTGCGCAGGATTTCCGCAGCTTTGAAAATGATCACAGACATGGAGCGTATCGGAGATCAGACATCGGATATTGCGGAGATTATTTTGTCGTCAAAAGGAGTTGCGGCTACAGATGAGATCCATGTAATCGGTACGATGGCATCTGAGGTGAGCAAGATGGTCCGCACCAGCGTCACGGCATATGTCGAGAAAGATTTAGAGCTTGCGCGCAGCGTGATGAAGGCGGATGATGAGATCGATCAGTATTTCGAGGAAGTGCGGGATGAGATGATCGAGTTTATAAGAGAAGAAAAAGGCGAGAACGGAAAACGTATTTTTGATCTGATCATGGTGACAAAATATCTGGAACGTATCGGAGATCATGCGACGAATATTGCCGAATGGGTAGAATTTTCCATTACGGGAGTGCATAAGGATCATGCGATCATACATGCGGAATAATGAACAAAACAAGTAAAGGAGAACTGGAAGAATGATATATTGCGTGGAAGATGACGACAATATCAGAGAACTGGTCATATATACATTGGAGACAACGGGGCTTAAAGCCAGAGGGTTTGCGGATGGTTCGGCCTTTACGGAGGCTCTGGCGTTTGAAACGCCGGAGCTTATTTTGCTTGATATCATGCTTCCGGGAGAAGACGGTCTGGAGATATTAAAAAAATTAAAATGTTCGTCCAAGACGAAAAGTATTCCGGTGATTATGGTAACTGCAAAAGGATCGGAATATGATAAAGTGATCGGTCTGGATTCGGGAGCGGACGATTATGTGACAAAACCGTTTGGGATGATGGAGCTTGTTTCCCGCATCAAGGCGGTTCTTCGCAGAAGCAAAGGATCGCAGGACAGGGGAAATCCGGAAATACAAGGAGTTCATATTGATGTGAAGAAACATGAAGTGACCGTAGATGGACGGACAGTACCTCTTACATTAAAAGAATTTGAACTGCTTGAAAAGCTGATGAGAAACGAAGGAATTGTTTTGACAAGAGATCAGTTGCTTACAGAAATATGGGGATATGATTTTGACGGAGAAACAAGAACTGTTGATGTACATATCAGGACGCTTAGACAAAAGCTGGGTGAAAAGGGAGAAATCATTCAGACAGTACGCGGAGTCGGGTATCGCATAGGAGGAAGCGCATGAGTATAAAGAAAAAAATCCAGCAAAGCATGACTGTGATTTTGACGGTAACTCTTGTGCTTGCTTATGTGATCCTTTCGGTTATCCTTTATAATCGGAATATGAATCTGCTTCAGACAGAAGTAAAACAGGAAGCGGCATATATTCGTGAAGCGATCAATTTGTCTGACAGCGATTATATGAAACAGATGGATAATGTTGTGGCAAGCACAAGGGTGACACAGATCAAAGCAGACGGAACGGTTCTCTATGATTCACGCAGAGATGCGGACATCCTTAAAAACCACGGAAACCGAAAAGAAGTCAGAGAAGCTCTTTCTAAAGGGGAAGGGGCAGACGTAAGAAAGTCAGAAACAGTAGGGAAGGATATGTATTATTATGCTCTTCTTCTCAACGACGGAACGGTGCTGCGCGTATCCAAGTCGATCGATAATCTGGCGAGTACCGCAGTCAGTCTAATGCCGGTGATGGGAATCCTTGCCGTGCTGACAATATTGTTCGCTTTCGCTCTGGCAAGATGGCAGACAAACCGATTGATCAAACCGATCAATGAACTTGATCTGGAACGTCCATTGGACAGTGATATTTATGAGGAATTAAGTCCTTTGCTGGAGGCGATGGACCGGCAGAACAGAGAAAAAGAAGCGGTTGCGAATATGAGGAAAGAGTTTTCCGCAAATGTATCTCATGAACTGAAAACGCCGCTTACGTCGATTTCCGGCTATGCGGAGATCATGAAAAACGGATTGGTCCGTCCGGAAGATATTTCCGGTTTTTCGGAACGCATCTACAAAGAGGCGCGCAGACTGATCACCCTGATCGAAGATATTATTAAATTATCAAAGCTTGATGAAGAATCTGTGGAATTGGAAAAAGAAGATGTGGATCTGTATGAACTGACAAGGGAGATTGTCAGTCGTCTTTCGCCGCAGGCGGCACAGAAAAATATTCGGATCGAACTTTCGGGAGAACCTGTTCATTATCATGGAATCCGGCAGATATTAGATGAAATGGTTTATAATGTCTGCGAAAATGCAGTAAAATATAACTATGAAAACGGAAAAGTTTCGGTTTGGGCGGGAAATACGTTGAATGGACCGAAAATCAGTGTGTCAGATACAGGGATAGGAATTCCAAAAGAACATCAGGAACGTATATTTGAGCGGTTTTACCGAGTCGATAAAAGTCATTCAAAAGAGCGCGGAGGAACGGGGCTCGGACTTTCGATCGTCAAGCACGGAGCGCTTCTGCATGGGGCGAAGGTCAGTGTGGAAAGTGAAGAAGGAAGAGGAACGAAGATCAGTATGCAGTTTCCGCGAATTTGTCAGAAATAAACAGGAACACCGATAAAACATAAAGGGTCTGGTATCAGGCTCTTTTTTGTTCTCTTAAGAAGCTTGAAAAATCTATCAGAAAAAGTTTAATTAAAAGTTTGAAAATTCATAAGATTGTGCTATTATACATATAACAAATTCCGAAAGGAGAAAGCTATGATCATAGAAGTTGATTTTAACAGTGATGAAGCGATTTATATTCAGCTTTGTAATCAGATCATCATGGGGATCGCTACATCGGTCATTCATGAAGGAGATTCACTTCCGTCGGTGCGGCGTCTTGCGGATACGATCGGCGTCAACATGCACACGGTAAACAAAGCATATAGTGTACTGAAGCGGGAAGGCTACATCAGTCTTGACAAGCGAAGAGGAGCTGTAATTTCTCTTGATATTGATAAGTTAGAGGAACTGCAGGTCATGAAAAGACAGCTTCAGATCGTTCTTGCAAGAGGTTGTTGTAAAAATATTTCGAGGCAGGAAGTGCATGAACTGGTAGATGAGATATTCGATGATTATGAATAATTTGTTTTAGCAGATTTGAAAGCAAAATAACCGACAGGAGGAACTTATGCATATTTCATATACAAAACAGGCGGCAAATGCAGTCAGATATGCTGCGAAGAAAGCAAAGGAGATGAAGCATCCTTACATAGGTACGGAACATCTGCTTCTCGGACTGCGGGAGGAGTTTTCAGGGGTTGCCGGACAGGTGCTTGCGCAAAACGGCGTTGAGACAGAAAAGATCATGCAGCTTATGGATGAACTGATCGCTCCCCGGGAGGAGATGCCCGCATCGCAGAAACCGAAAGAAAGTCCAAGGCTTCGCTATATCCTCGCGAACAGTGAGAAGGAAGCGTATCGCCTCCGTACAGCCGAGGTCGGAACGGAGCACTTGCTTTTGTCGATGATACGGGATGTGGACTGCGTCGCCGCAAGAATTTTGATCACGCTGAATATCAGCCTTCAAAAACTTTTAAAAGATATTTTAAATGCATCGGGAGTCGATCCGAAAGATTATCAGGATGAACTTCAGGACGAGTCGAGAGGAAGCGGCTCTGTGATCGAGCAGTATTGTACAGATATGACGGCTCGGGCAGAGGAGGGAAAACAAGATCCCGTTGTAGGCAGGGAAGAGGAGATGTATCGCCTTATGCAGGTGTTAAGCCGCAGGACGAAAAACAATCCCTGTCTGATCGGAGAGCCGGGAGTAGGAAAAACGGCGGTTGTGGAAGGTCTGGCGCAGCGTATCGCGGCAGGCGTTGTTCCGGAAAAAATGAAAGATAAGCGGATTTATACGCTTGATCTTCCGGGAATGATCGCAGGGTCTAAATACCGGGGTGAATTTGAAGAACGTATGAAAGGTCTGATCTCGGAAGTAGAGTCCAACGGAAATATTATTTTGTTTCTTGACGAGATCCACACGATGATCGGAGCGGGAGGAGCAGAAGGGGCGATCGATGCATCCGGCATCTTAAAACCGTCTCTTGCAAGAGGGGAACTTCAGTTGATCGGAGCGACGACGATCACGGAATATCGGAAATATATCGAGAAAGATGCGGCTCTGGAGCGGCGTTTTCAGCCGGTATCGGTAGAAGAACCTTCGAAAGAACAGTGTCTTGAGATATTGAAAGGGTTGAAAGGAAGATACGAATCGCATCATAAGGTGCTGATTAGAGACGAGGCGCTGGAAGCGGCAGTTTCGATGTCCGAGCGGTACATTACGGATCGTAACCTTCCCGATAAAGCAATAGATGTGCTTGACGAGTCATGTTCAAAAGTCAGTCTGAAAGGATATAAAGTACCGGAAAACCTGACGGCTTTGGATCTTCGCCTGAAAGAACTGGAAAAGCAGAAAGAAGAGAGTATTAAAAACGGTTGTTTTGAAGAAGCTTCGCTTTTACAGAAAGAGCAGGAAGAGGCAGAGAAAAAATCGGAGCAGCTAAAAAAACGTTTTCAGAAAAAAACATCTTCTTCTCAGCCGGAAGTGACAGAAGAAGATATAGCGGAAGTTGTTTCCGCATGGACAAAGATCCCGGTTCAAAAACTTGCGGAAAGCGATACGGATCGTCTTAGGAAACTGGAAAGTGTCCTCCACCAGAGGGTCATCGGTCAGGAGGAAGCTGTGAAAGCGGTTGCCCGTGCGGTAAAGAGGGGGCGTGTAGGATTGAAAGACCCGAAACGCCCGATCGGTTCGTTTCTGTTTTTAGGACCTACAGGCGTCGGAAAAACAGAGTTGTCGAAAGCGCTTGCCGAAGCGATGTTCGGCAATGAAGAATCGATGATCCGTGTTGATATGTCCGAATATATGGAGAAACATTCCGTCTCTAAAATGATCGGATCTCCGCCGGGATATGTCGGACATGAAGAAGGCGGTCAGCTCAGCGATCAGGTGCGTACACATCCTTATTCGGTACTTTTGTTTGATGAGATCGAAAAGGCGCATCCCGATGTGTTTAATATTCTTTTGCAAGTATTGGACGACGGACATATTACAGACTCCAAAGGGCGGAAGATAGATTTTTCCAATACCGTTATCATTATGACATCAAACGCGGGAGCAAAAGCGATCATAGAACCTAAGAAGCTTGGATTTGCGGCAAAGGATGATCCTGCAGGCGATTATAAGCGTATGAAACAAAACGTGATGGATGAAGTAAAACAGATCTTTAGACCGGAGTTTTTAAACCGTATTGATGAGATCATCGTATTCCATGCTCTCGAGAAAACGCATATGAAAAAGATTGTTACGCTTATGTGCCGGGATTTTACAAAAAGAATCGAAGATCAGATGGATATTCATCTGACTTTACGGGAGTCGGCAAAAGCGCTTATTGCGGAAAAAGGAACGGATGCAAAATATGGCGCAAGACCTCTTCGCCGCGCTCTGCAGACAGAATTGGAAGACAAACTTGCGGAAGCGATCCTGAACGGAGAAGTGAAGCAGGGAGACCGTATTGAGGCGGGAACTGTGAAAAAAGAGATTCGCTTCATTCGGAAAGAAGATCGTTTATAGGAGTAGAAAAATCAAATATTTTATATTATAATGGTACAAAGGTCAAAGGAATGCGAAAGACAATGATTTACACAAAACATATCCTGTGATCACATTGTGAAATACTTAGGAGGAAAATGAAGATGGCAGCAGTGAAGGAATTATTGCGCGCGGAGAATGACGGAAGTCTCAGTTTCGGAGACTACACTCTTTCGAAAAAAACAAAGAAAGATAATTATGAATTTGAAGGTGATATTTATAAAGTAAAAACCTTTTCGGAAATTACAAAACTTGAAAAGAACGGAATGTTCGTTTATGAATCTGTTCCGGGAAGCGCAGTGGAAGGTTTTAAAGAGACGGATTCGGAAGTTGCGTTTTCTGTTTCCGCAAAGGGAGACGTTCAGTTTACTTTGGAATTAGAGCCGGAATGTGAGTATGAAGTATTTATTGATGGCGAGTCCGCAGGAAAGATGCGTACGAATTTAAGTGGAAAACTCAGTGTCAGCGTGGAACTTTCAGAAGGACAGGAAGCGACAATGAGAGTTGTAAAATGTTAATATATTAACTGAAAAGTTTACAAATACTTAAATTAATTTCGGGGTGGATGTTATATCCGCCCCGTTTGTCTGTAGGCAGATCTTATGCTGAGAGGATGAGATGCGTTTAGAATCTGTCTTTTAAGATGGATGTGTCAGATCTGATTGTTTAATGAGTGTTTGATTTTGAGAAGGAGAATGAATGGCAAAAGGAAAGAAAAGTGTGTTTTTCTGTCAGAATTGCGGGCATGAAGAGGCAAAATGGCTCGGTCAGTGTCCGGGGTGCGGGGAGTGGAATACATTTGTAGAGGAAAAGATCGGCAGCGGTGTGACGAAAGGCAGTACACAGGGAGCAAAAGCTGTCCGCGAGCTTGTCAGAGAAGCAAAAGTGATCCCGCTTAACGATGTAACGGCTGAGGATGACGTGCGGTGCGCTACAGGCATCAAAGAATTAGACCGCGTGCTCGGAGGAGGAATCGTTCCGGGATCGCTTGTGCTTGTCGGCGGCGATCCCGGTATCGGAAAGTCTACTTTACTGCTGCAAGTATGCAGGATTCTGGCTGATAAAAAGAAAGTTTTATATATTTCGGGAGAAGAATCACAGACGCAGATCAAACTAAGGGCGAACCGTATGGGGAACTTTGCGGACGGATTATTTCTTTTATGTGAGACGAATCTGGAGATCATAAGAGGAATTCTTGAAAAAGAGCGTCCCGAACTTGTTGTCATTGACTCTATTCAGACGATGTACAGCGAAGAAGTTTCATCCGCTCCCGGAAGTGTGTCGCAAGTAAGAGAATCGACGAATGTATTTATGCAGCTTGCAAAAGGATTGTGTATTCCGATTTTCATTGTCGGACATGTGACGAAAGAAGGAACGGTAGCAGGTCCGCGTGTCTTGGAACATATGGTTGATACAGTGCTTTATTTCGAAGGAGACAGACACGCTTCTTACAGAATTTTACGCGCCGTGAAGAATCGTTTCGGATCGACGAATGAGATCGGCGTGTTTGAGATGCGGCAGAGCGGACTTGAGGAAGTAGAAAATCCTTCGGAATATATGTTAAGCGGCAGACCGGAACAGTCTGCGGGATCGGTCGTTGCATGTTCTATGGAAGGAACTCGGCCTATTTTGATCGAGATACAGGCGCTTGTGTGCAGGAGTAATTTCGGGATGCCGAGGCGTACGGCTGCCGGAACGGATTATAACAGAGTGAATCTTCTTATGGCAGTGCTGGAAAAACGTCTCGGAATGGCGCTGTCTAATTCGGATGCGTATGTCAATATCGCCGGAGGGATCAGAATGAACGAGCCGGCGATCGATCTTGGTATTGTTATGGCGCTTGTTTCAAGTTACAGAAACCGCCCGGTTGATGAAAAGACGATCGTGTTCGGGGAAGTCGGACTAAGCGGAGAAGTCCGTGCGGTCAATATGCCCGAACAAAGAGTTGCAGAGGCGAAAAAGCTGGGATTCGAGACGTGTATTCTTCCGCAGGTGTGCATGAAAATGGTAAAAGATATCAAAGGAATCCGACTCATCGGGGTGAAAAGCGTAAACGAGGCGGTCGGGATGATATAAGCGCCTGTTCATGAGTAAACCGCTGACGTTAGCTGCGATAAGCATGTAGCGCGGTTTTAGGAATGGCGAATTTTTTGAATGGAAAAAATATGCGGTTGTAAAAATAGTATAAGTAGAGTATAATAGCAGTAAGTTAAAAGAGAAATAACCTGAGATGTGCGATAACCTTGTTATTTTGAACCTACATTAGTTTAAACGGGATTCCTATATTTCTGTAATATGTCAGGCCTCCGACAGCAGTGGACGACAGAAAAGCAGATGCGGTTGCCCACCTAGCCGTGGCTAGGACTCAAAATACAGGGAACGGCATTTTGGGGAGTTACAAAAGATAAAGGCGGCCGTCCTGTACGACCGCTTTTTGCAATGGCGATAAGCCGAAGTTTGGGTTTTCCCCGGAGCTTGGAAGCCGTTTACAATCCCGGTACGAGCCTTTGGCGATTCCGGTGATTCAAATGAAATTAAATGGAATTATGATGTGAATATGAAAAAAAAGTGGGAAAAGATAAAAAGTCAGATATTTAAAGTTATTATAACGATAAATTCTCATCACACAGGCGCTTATGCAGCACAGGCGGCTTATTTTTTTGTGCTGTCTTTGATTCCCATATTTTTGCTTCTCTTGACGATGGTCCGCTTTACGCCCATAACGATGAGTGAAGTTATGACAGCGGTTTTGAAAGTATTTCCGGAAAGTGTTGCGCCCATGATACGTTCGATCGTATCTCAAGTATATTTTCAGTCAGGAACGATCGTTCCGGTTACGATTGTTGTAGCGCTTTGGTCAGCGGGGAAAGGCGTTCTGTCTGTCACATCGGGATTAAACAGCATCTGTGAGAATATGGAGACGCGTAATTATTTTTATCTGAGGATAAGAGCATCGTTTTATACAGTTATATTCCTATTGGCTATCGTAAGCTCCCTTGTATTATCTGTATTCGGAAACCGGATCAGCGTGATGGTATATGAGCACATTCCGTTTTTAAGCAAAGTTGTCGAATTTATTATTCGGATCAGGACGTTTGTTACATTTGTCGTGTTGACTGTTTTTTGGGATCTTGTGTACCGTTTTCTTCCGAACAGGAGAAATATGGCAAAGACAACTCTTCGCAAACAGCTTCCGGGAGCGGTGTTTACGGCATGCGGATGGCTGCTTTTGTCGTTCTTTTTTTCGGTATACCTTGATGTGTTTAAAGGTTTTACAAGTATGTACGGGAGTTTGACGACGATTATTTTGATCATGCTTTGGCTGTATGGATGTATGTACATTATATTGCTGGGCGGAGAGATCAATGCGCTTCTGGAAAAGTTTTTGCAGAAACGGGCAGGCAATTTGCAAAAGAAGAAAGAGAAAGAAGTATAATCCCTCGGGCAAAAGCATAGTCTTTTGTTACGGGGGTGATTTATTATTGATCTATGTTGTGGAAAAAGGAGATACGTTGTCCGGCATTGCGGTAAAGTTTGGCGTGCCCGTCTGGAAGATCGTTTATGATAATCAGCTAAAAGACAAAAATCAGATCGTGCCCGGGCAGGCGCTTCTTCTGTTGAAAGTTGATGAGGGGCAGGCAGAGGAAAGTACACAGCCTGAATTGGCAAAAGGGAAAACGGTCGGCGGATATGCTTATCCTTTTATAGATAAAGAAATTTTAGAACAGTCGTTTCCTGCGTTAAAAGAACTTCTTGTATTTTCCTATGGTTTTACATTTGAGGGGAATCTGATTCCGCCTTTGCAGGACGATCTTTGGATGATAGAGACTGCATGGCGTCACGGAGCAAAACCGATCATGGTTCTTACGCCGTTTTCGGACGGAGCTTTTAACAATCAGCTTGTAAAAGTGCTTACGGAAAATGTCGAGGTACAGGAAAGGCTTTTGGAACAGTTGACTGCGGAAGTAAGAAGGCGGGGCTTTGCGGGAGTCAATATTGATTTTGAATATGTTTTGCCTGAAAATAAAGTTCAGTATGCTGCGTTTATCGGGAAAATGAGAGAACTTTTAAGGCCGGAAGGATATACGGTATCTGTGGCAGTTCCGCCGAAGGTGTCAAACGAACAGAGAGGGCTTCTTGTAGAAGGGGCGGATTACAGACTGATCGGGGAGAACGCGGATTACGTTTTTTTAATGACTTACGAGTGGGGGTATACGTACGGACCTCCGATGGCTGTTGCACCTCTTGATAAAGTACGTCAAGTTGTCGAGTATGCTCTTAGCCGGATTCCGGCGGAAAAATTGATTTTGGGGATACCAAACTATGGATATGACTGGCAGCTTCCTTATGAGAGAGGAGTTACAAGGGCTCAGACGATCGGAAATGTGCAGGCAGTGGATCTTGCTGTTGAAAACGGCGCGTTGATCCGGTATGCGCAGACTGCCCAAAGTCCGTGGTTTACATATAAGAAAGGCGGCATGGATCATGTTGTCTGGTTTGAAGACGTCAGAAGTATTCAGGCAAAATGGAAACTCGTTCAAGAGTTAGATCTGGCGGGAGTCTGGTATTGGAATTTGATGAGGAAATTTCGGGGCAACTGGCTGATGTTAGAATCCCCGGATGCAGGAAGAAACACTTGACATGAGTTGAACAGTCTGTTCCGATTATGCTATACTTGACAGAGAGCTGCCGAAAGGTTCGGCAAAGAATCATCTGTACTATTTTATAAAAGTCAGGCAGAAGATCGGGGAGGTTGTGATGACGGGCGGTATTGCGAAAGTAGTTATATTCAGTTTTACAGAAAGAGGAACGAAGCAGAATCGATATATATATAGGAAATTAAAGATGCAGGGGTATATCTGTGAAGGATATGCCCCTGCAAAGTATGTTATGGGAGAAGAGGAAGGCGGGGTGAAGCAGCTTCCGAAAAAAAAGGAAGATTTGATCCGGGAACGCTGGGGAAAGTGGGCGTTTTTATTTATCGGTGCGGCAGGGATCGCAGTTCGGTATATTGCGCCTTATGTGAAAGATAAATTTACGGATTCGGCTGTCGTCGTGGCGGATGAAGCCGGGCAGTATGTGATCCCTTTGTTGTCCGGTCATGTGGGAGGAGCGGCAGAGTTCGCGGATCAGATAGCAAATCTGCTAGGCGCTGTCAGTGTGCATACGACTGCTACAGATGTGAGAAAAAAGTTTGCGGCTGATGTATTTGCGAAAAAAAATGCATTGTATATTACGGACAGAGAGGCGGCAAAAAGAATTTCCGCAGCGGTGCTTGACGGCGAATTGATCGGAATTTATGCGCAAGGCGATCATGCAGAAAATGCCGTAAAAAATTCAAAAGAGATGTTTTCGGATGAAGTTTGCATATGTAATACGATAGAAGAAGTAATGAAGTATCGGTATCGGGTCATTCTTGCAGATTCGTTTCCTGCGGTAGATGAAAATACACTTCTTTTAAAGCCGAAAAATATTATTGTCGGACTTGGATGCAGGAAAGGAATTTCAGAAGAACTTTTAGAAAAAGGTCTTTTAGAAATTTTGAAAAAGAATCATCTGGATATGAATCAGATTGAAGCGCTTGTAAGTATTGATCTAAAGAAAGAAGAACCTGCCGTTGTTTCGCTGGCGGAAAAGTATAAAGTTCCGTTTTTGACATATTCGGCGGAAATGCTCAACGAGGTGGAAGAAGTCTCATCTGCATCTTCTTTTGTCAAAAAAATAACAGGAATAGATAATGTGTGCGAGCGTGCTGTGTTGACATATTGTAAGAAACACTGCGAGTATTTTGAACTGATTGCCGGGAAAAGCATCGAGACAGCGATGACTGCGGCAATCGCAAGACGAAATATATAAAGACAGAAGAGTGAAAGAAAAAAGGCACGGAGGAAGGAACAAATGGTATTTGAATTACAATTTTTAGATTGGCTGCAGACGCTGCATACGCCGATTTTAAACGAAATTATGAAAGCGGTCACACATCTTGGAGACGCGGGCGCTCTGTGGATTATACTGGCGGCTGTTCTGCTGGCATTTCCGAAAACGAGAAAAAGCGGGGCGATCGTTGCGGCTGCGCTTATTGTCGATCTTGTGTTATGCAACGGGATCTTGAAAAATATAGTTGCCCGCACGCGCCCGTTTGATGTAAAAGAAGGGATTTCGCTGCTGATCACGGCGCCGAAAGATTTTTCTTTTCCTTCGGGACATACGGCGGCATCGTTTACAGCGGTCGCGGCGCTGTATTTTGCAGGAGAGAAGAAACTTTGGAAAATAAGCTGCGTTGTGGCTGTTTTGATCGCCTTTTCCAGAATGTATCTGTACGTTCATTATCCGACGGATATTTTGGGCGGGATCATCGTCGGAATCGTATCGGGACTTGCCGGGGCGTATATGATAAAACAGGTACAGAAAAGAGGCGTAGTTCCGAATTAGATAAAAAGACTTGATGAATATGCAAAAATGAACGAGAAGAAATAACAGGGAATTGTTATGATAATTTAAAGCTGTTCATTTGCAGGGAGACAGACATTATGAAAAATGAAAATCAGCATTTCTCAGCAGACAGACGGAAATTCGGCAGACATTTTTGGATCGGCGCGGCAGTGGCCGGAGCGCTTTCGGCGGCGGTTATATTTACGGCGGCGAGTGCGGTTTACCGAAAGAATCGTTTCGATCTGAAAATCGGAGAAGAAAAAGTTGGATCAAAGGAATATCAGCTTTGTATGGATCTTGTAAAATATGATGTGAAGATGGAGATCCAAAAGCGGTATGACGCTTTGTACGGTGAAGATTTTTGGGAGCAAAGCTATGAAGGACAACATGGATATGAGATTTTGGCGGATCACACGGTGGAAAAGATCAAGTATATTCATGCGGTGTATGATCTGGCGGAAGAATACGGCGATGTGTCCGACGGAAGCTTTGCGGCGATTGAAAAACGGTGGAAGCAGGAAAATGCAAAAAGGCAGAAAAAAGTAGAAGACGGAGAAGTCGTCTACGGTCTGAAAGAATACACGTTTGACCTTTATATGCAGTATGAGATCAGTATGTATAAAGAAATTTACTGTAATGATACTGACAGAGAAGGGATGGATCTGACCGAAGAAGAAGTGGCCGAATATTACAGTCAGGGAGAATGGGTTTTTCAAGACGACGGGGAAAAGGCTGATTTGGAAACTGCGCGCATTGCGGTTGAGAGAGAACTGCGTGAGAAAAAATATGATGCCATGATCGCTCAGATGACAGAAGATTTAGAAGTAAGCGGTGATTTGGAAGCAGTTGATCGTTTTACTTTGGATCATCTAAAACGATAACAGTCAAGGCGGCGCCGGCATATGACCGGGAATATAAAGAGGCGCTTTGGATCTTGTATCAGGCGGGAAGGAGAAAAGTATGAAGAAGAAATGGGTGAGCGGAATGCTCGCGCTCTTGCTTGTCGGAACGACTGTCGGATCGATGATGCCGACAGAGGCGGTGCAGGCAGAAGAAAACAGTCAGGGAAAGACGTATTATGTCGATTCTGAAAAAGGAAAAGACACAAACGACGGACTTTCTGAAGGAAAAGCATTTCAGACACTGAACAAAGTAAATGATCTTACGCTCGGAGCGGGAGACCGGGTTCTTTTGAAAAACGGATCGGTGTTTGAGGATCAGGCGCTTCATATTAAAGGAAGCGGAAGTGAAAGCGCTCCGATTAAAATTTCTACATATGGGGATGAGAAAGACGGACGTCCTCAGATCAATACAAACGGTCATGGACAATGGGAATTAAATTACGGGCACAAACTTGACAATCAGAACCATAAGTGGCACGGAACGGTATCTTCGTCTATTTTGCTGAAAGATGTAGAATATATCGAAATCGAAGGACTGGAGATTACAAATGACCGGGATTCCGCAACAGATGCAGAGAAAGATAAAAATTATAAATACAATGACGCGGAATGCATGGACAGGACAGGCGTTGCCGGAGTTGCAAAAAACAAAGGAACGGTTGACCATATCGTACTGGACGATCTGTATATCCATGATGTGACAGGCAATGTTTACAATAAACATATGACAAACGGCGGTATTTATTTTATTGTTGAAAAGCCGGAGAACGAGAGCGCGACGGGAATTGCCAGATATAATGACGTGACGATACAAAACTGCTATCTTGATACGGTAAACCGTTGGGGAATTGCGGTCGGATATACATATGAATGGGCAAAATTCAACGGCGGTGCTTTAAGTGATGAGACGATGAAAACATACGCGTCCTCAGACGTTGTGATCCAGAACAATTATTTGAATAATGTCGGCGGAGACGCGATCACGACAATGTATATCGACAGACCGGTCATCCAGTATAATGTATCGGAAAATGCGGCGGCTCAGATTAATACGACAGATTATACAGATCCGCAGCCACAGCTTGACGCAAACGGAAATCCAAACGGAAAGACGCATACAGGCGGAAGAGTTGCGGCAGGTATCTGGCCGTGGAAATGTAAAAATGCAGTGTTCCAATATAATGAATGTTTTAAGACGTTAAATGCCGCAAAAGGAAACGGAGACGGACAGCCGTGGGATGCGGATTATGGAGACGGTACAAATTATCAATATAATTACAGCCACGGAAATACGGCAAGTACGATCATGTTCTGCGGAGGCGAATCGATCAATAATACGTTCCGTTATAACATCAGCGTACATGAAGATATGGGACCGCTTGATCCGGCAGGAAACGCAGGAAATACACAGGTGTACAATAACACATTTGTGATCAAAGAAGGAATCCGGTCAATCTGGTACAGAGATTCCGGCCCGGTTACGATGGAAAATAATATTTTCTATTTTGACGGAGAGCAGCCGGCGCAGATTACAAACTGGAATCCGCGTAATAATAAAGTTTATTCCAACAATTTGTTTTATAATGTAAGTTCTTATCCGGATGATAAGGCTGCTGTGAAAGTGGAAAAAGGAACTCCGGTTCTTGCAGACGCAGCGTCAGGTCCGGTAAAAGCTGCGGAAGACAAACAGGCAAGACGGCATGAAGATCCGACGGAAACAACCGTTTTTGATGGATTTAAACTGGCAGAAAATTCGCCGGCGATCAATAAAGGAAAAGTAGTGATCGACCGTAACGGTTATTCAATCGATCACGATTTCTTCGGACATGCAGTTACGGCGACGCCGGAAATCGGAGCTGCGGAAAGTGATGTGATCGGAGATCTCGTTCTTCGTTCCGTAGTTTATCAAATCGATCAGGAATCAAAGACGATCAGCGATATACCGAAAAATACAACAGTAGAACAGTTTTGCAAAGATTCGATTGTAGATACGGGAGTGACGATCACTGTTAAGTCAAAAGACGGCAAGCCGTTGGGAAATGCAGATATCATCAAAGGCGGCATGACAGTAACCGTTTCCTGTGAAGGAAAAGAGGCTGTCGTATATACGGTAGTTGCAAGTTCGGATAATAAACTGAAGTCTGCATATTATGAAGTGAAAGACAAAACGATCTATGTGCCGTTTACAGAGAAGAATCCGACAACGGCAGGAGAGCTGAAAGGAAATGTTCAAGCGGCTGAAACATCGGAAGTATCTGTAGTAAGCGGTGAAAAAACGTTAAAAGATCAGGAAAATATCGCAGATGCCATGACAATGAGAATTACGGCGGAAGACGGTAAGACGAACGATTACACGATCAAGCAGAAAAATACATATAACTGGGCGCTGGATTATGCAGGACCGCAGCAGGGAAATGTATGGTTTGGTCAGAAGAAAGCGGCATCAGGAGAGTGGACGGAGATAAAAGAGTATGACAGTCAGTATCCGAACTGGATGGTAAATACATACTACGGTCCGGGAATCGACGCGCCAAGCCATGCTGCAAAACCGACAGAAGCAACGCACGGTCTTCTTTCTGCTCCTCCGAGTACGGGAATTTCTACTGCTATGGCATATAGAGTTCCGAAAGACGGAGCGGTATCATTCCATGTAAAAGATGACGAGCCGTATTTGAGACAAAACGGAAACAGCGGCGGAACAGTAACATTAAAACTGTTGGTAAATGACGAAGAAAAGCAAAGTGTTATTCTTGAACAGAGTAAAGTTCAGGCAAAAGACTGGAAAGCGTTTGATAAGATCGAAGTGAAATGCGGAGATTATATCCGTGTTACGGCAATTTCAAACGGAAATCCTACAAAGCCGTCTGTTCATGTGACACCGATCATTACCTATCTTAACGAAGGCGGAACACCTGCACCTGAACCGACACCGGAATTGAAAGCTCCGGTTGACGTGAAAGTTTCGGAAGTTACCGAGGCAAGCGCAAAAGTATCATGGAAGAATGCGGCGGACGGAAAAGAAGCGGCAGGATACAACGTATATGTTGACGGAACAAAAGTGAATGAAGAACTTATTGCAGAGACAACATATAACTTAAGCGGCTTGAAAGACGGAACGACTTATTCTGTAGAAGTGACAGCGGTAGATGCAGACGGAGAAGAGTCGGCAAAATCAGAAAAAGTTGAATTTACAACAGTAAAGAAAGTTGTTGTCGATAAAGAAGCGCTGAAAGCGAATATTGAAAGAGCATCCGCTCTTCTGGAAGAGACAGACAAGTATACGGAAGAGTCTTTAAAAGCGCTTGAAGAAGCTTTGGAAGCCGCACAGAAAGTAAACAGCGATCCGAAAGCAGATCAGACAAAAGTAAATGATGCGAACGCAACGCTTGAAACAGCGATCAAAGACTTGAAAGAGCAGGAGAAACCTGCACCTGAACCGACACCGGAACTGAAAGCTCCGGTTGATGTGAAAGTTTCGGAAGTTACCGAGACAAGCGCAAAAGCATCATGGAAGAATGCGGCGGACGGAAAAGAAGCGGCAGGATACAACGTATATGTTGACGGCGTAAAGTTGAACAAAGAACTTCTTACAGAAGCATCTTGCGGATTGACAAATCTGAAAGCAGAGACTACATATTCTGTAGAAGTGACGGCGGTAGACGCAGACGGAAATGAATCTGTTAAATCAGAAAAAGTGACGTTTAAGACATTGAAAGCTGAAGAACAGAAAGAAGACTCAACACCGGAAAATAATGAAAAACCGGGTGCGGTACAGACGGGAGATCATGCCAACGTATTTGTATGGATGATCGGACTTCTTATATCAGCGTCAGCGGCTGTGGCTGTAATGTTTAAAAGGAATAAAAATCGTTAAAAAGATATCATATTTATAATATGAATGTAGGGAGCGGTCAAAAATGAACCGCTCCCTGTTTTGTATCTCAAAACATGCCTTTTGGGCATATGAGGATCTATATAGACTTGCGATATTGTGACGGCGTTGTATTTACACAGTCACGAAATACTTTAGAATAGTGCTGGGAATTTGTAAATCCGGACTGCAGCGCTATTTCGGTCAGTGACAGTCTTGTATTTTGCATCAGGCTGATCGAATGATTGATTCGGTATACGTTAATATAGCTGGAGAGAGTGATCCCGATATGCGCCTTGAACAGTTTGCTTAAATAGCGAACAGAAATATGAAGCTGTGACGCAATATCTTCCTGTATGATCTTCTCGGTATAATGTTCCGCAATATAATTCAGCGTGTAAGCAACATAACTGTTCTGGAGCTGCGGGTTTGAAAAATGATGGGACGGTTTTGTGTGATCTAATATGTACAGCATTAAGTTGATCAGAGAAATGTTAATATTGGCGGACGGAAACAGACCGTCAGAGTCGGTATAAAGGCTGATCAGCTTATCTAATGTGCCGTCGATCATATCGTCTGCCGGAAAACGATAATAAAAATGCGAAGCAAATAAAACTGCATGCATTAATGTGATCGGATAAACGCCCTCGTTTTCTAAAATAATATTTGAAAACATGTTGGGATCAAAGTGGACGTGTTTAAACGTACAGTCAGATTTTTTGTTCAGATAAAAAGAGTGGACGATATTCGGCAGTATCATAATAAAATCGCCTTTTGTACAGTGAAGTGTTTCCGACTGGACATCCATAAGGCATTCACCTGATATGATACGATAAATCTCTATTGTAGAGTGCAGATGATGCGGAAATGTGTATCCCGCCGGCTGTGATGTGATAGTTGCGCCTGATAAGATCGAATCGGACAAAGACAGTGATCCGATCGGATCGGTATTGTTTTTTTTGTATGTTTTCATGAAACGTTCCTCCTGATCATTGCATAAACTTATATGTTGGTTATATACGGTTATGTATAGATTAATTATACCAGAAGTTTATTAAAAAGTGACAAAAAATATAAAAATATGTAGATAAAATGAGAACTTATTCCGAATTATATAATTTGAAAAAATCTCGCAATTTAAGGTTTTTCTGTTATAATGATAGTTGACGCTTACTAAAAGATGAGGAGTGAAGATTATGACATTGAAAGAACTTGGCATCGGACAGAAAGGAATTATCTTATCTGTCGGAGGAAGCGGAGCACTCAGACAACATTTCCTGGATATGGGCTTGATACGGGGCGCAGAAGTGACAGTCGTAAAATATGCGCCTATGGGCGATCCGATCGAGTTGAAAATACATGGGTATGAGCTGACGATCCGTTTGGATGATGCAGAGAAAATAGAAGTAAAAGAAATAAAGTCAGAAGAAAAAGAGAAAGAAAGACAGAACAAGGTGAAACGTTCTGCACATCCCGGATACGGTGAAGGCGGAAAGTACCATAAGAAAGAAACAGAAAATCCGCTTAAGGATGATGAGACGTTGACGTTTGCCCTGGTAGGAAACCAAAATTGCGGAAAGACGATGTTGTTTAATCAGTTGACAGGGGCTTCGCAGCATGTCGGAAATTTTCCGGGCGTTACCGTAGACCGCAAGGACGGCGTGATCAAAGGGTATAAAAATACATTGATCACAGACCTTCCGGGAATTTATTCTATGTCTCCTTACAGTAGTGAGGAGATTGTTACACGAGAATTTTTGTTAAATGAAAAGCCGAAAGGAATCATTAATATCGTCGATGCGACGAATATGGAGAGGAATCTCTATTTAACGATGCAGTTGATGGAGTTAGATATGCCTATGGTCGTTGCATTGAACATGATGGATGAACTGAGGGAAAACGGGGGAAGCGTTCATGTAAATGAAATGGAAGAGTTTCTCGGTGTTCCGGTCGTACCGATCTCCGCTGCCAAAGGAGAGGGAATCGAAGAGCTTGTAAAACATGCGGTGCATGTGGCAAAGTATCAGGAAAGTCCTCAAAAACAGGATTTTTGTGCGGATACGGAAAGCGGGATTCACAGAGGACTTCATGCAGTCATGCATTTGATCGATGATCACGCACAAAAAGCCGGAATCCCTCTTCGGTTTGCGGCAAGCAAGATCATGGAAGGCGATAAAAAGATTATCGAGAAATTGGATTTAAGCCGGAATGAAAAAGAAATGCTCGAGCACATCGTTGTTCAGACGGAAGAGGAGAGCGGTTTTGACAGAGCTTCAGCCGTTGCCGATATGCGATTCTCTTATATAACGGAAGTGTGTGAGACGGCGGTTGTAAAACCGCATGAGAGTAAAGAGCGTCTCAGGAGTAAACGGATCGACCGCATACTGACGGGAAAATATACGGGAATCCCGGCTTTTATCGCGATTATGGGAATTGTATTCTGGCTGACATTTAACGTGATCGGAGCGGGATTACAGTCGCTTTTGGAAACGGGAATCGGATACCTGACAGAAATCACAGATCAGGCGATGACATCCGCGGGAGTCAATACGGCGGTTCATTCCCTCGTTATTGACGGGATTTTTAACGGCGTGGGAGGAGTCCTTAGTTTCCTGCCGATCATCGTTACATTGTTTTTCTTCTTATCTTTGCTGGAAGACAGCGGATATATGGCAAGAGTGGCTTTTATTATGGATAAGCTGCTTCGTAAGCTTGGATTGTCGGGAAGAAGTATCGTGCCGATGCTGGTCGGGTTCGGATGTACCGTTCCCGGGGTGATGGCGAGCAGAACGCTTCCGTCGGAAAGAGACAGGAAAATGACGATTTTGCTGACTCCGTTTATGAGCTGTACGGCAAAGCTTCCGATCTATGCATTCTTTTCGGCTGCATTTTTTCCGGACTATGCCGCGCTTGTGATGATCGGATTGTATGTTCTTGGTATTGTTATGGGAATTATCATGGCCCTTTTGTTTAAAGGAACGATGTTTAAAGGAGAGCCTGTTCCGTTTGTTATGGAACTTCCGAATTACCGTCTTCCGGGAATGAAAAATGTCGGACAGTTATTGTGGGAAAAAGCGAAAGATTTTCTTCAGAGAGCTTTTACGGTTATTTTTGTGGCGACGATCGTGATCTGGTTCTTGCAAAGCTTTGATACAAGCCTGAATATGGTGACAGATTCAAAGGACAGTATTTTGGCAATGATCGCGGGAGCTCTTTCACCGGTTTTCGCACCGCTTGGGTTTGGGGACTGGCGTATATCGACGGCGCTTGTAACCGGATTTATGGCAAAAGAAAGTGTTGTCTCGACGCTGACGGTGTTGTTCGGCACTACGGAAGCGCTTCTTGGAACGATCACGGCGGCAGGAGCTGCGGCGCTTCTCGTATTTTGCCTGTTGTATACTCCCTGTGTGGCTGCGGTGGCATCGATTAAGCGGGAGCTTGGCGGAAAATGGGCATTTTTTGTTGTCATCGGCCAATGTGTGATCGCATGGCTTGCGGCATTCGCAGTTCATACAGTTGCGATGCTTTTTTAAACCTGCTTGGACCCGGTATAGGGAACGGAACATGAATCGGGATAGGTAACGGAGTGGAGGAGAAGTCCTGCCGGATTGCAGCGTACTTCTTTATCCACTCCCTTTTTTATGAGAAATTCAATGATGTGCTCCGGCATCAGGTACAGAAAATCATTTGCACAGATTTTGATCGTAAGAAGCGAAAAGCTGTCGTTTTCGGTTTCTTTGGAGTGGGAAACGGAAATGTCAAATATTTCTTTGACTGTTCCTTTTTTCTTTTTTACTCCTGAAAGGGAACGAAAATCATGGACTCCGACGAGAGAATCAGCCGCCTTTCTTATGGCGGCAACTTCTGATTCCGAGATGATTTCCGGTATATTTGCCGTGTAAGCCCTTGTGAATATGTTTTGGACAGGGGCGGTACAGATGCGGTACAAATAAGTTCTGGAGACTGCGTTTAAATCTGATCGGAAACGATCGGAAACAATTTCCGAACTTAAGATACGAATATCTTTCGGAAGGTATTCGTTAAGCTTTGATAAAAAATATGTATCGGAAAAAGGAGACTCTGTGTGAAAGTTGACTGTCTGACAGAGTGCGTGGACTCCGGGCGCTGTTTTAGCGCCGGCAAAAAGAGTGATGTCTTCACCGGTCATTTTCTGTAAAACAGAAGAAATGCGATACGAAATCGTTTTCGCGTATCCGTCTGCGGCAGGACGTGTCCATCCTAAATAGTGTGTTCCGTCGTATTGAAGGGTCAGTTTTATGTTGGGCATAAGGTACTCCTTTGTGCGGTTATTTGTATATCATATGTCTGTATAATAGTGTATCGGGTATCGGATGTCAAACGGAATATACAGGGGTGATTTTCTAAAATGATTATGGTATACTGGCTACGTGAAATCAGAGTAAATAAGAAAAACAGTTTAAGATTCATTTTGTTGCACAATAAAAAAAGCAATAAAAAATATAAAAGAAAACAAAAAAGTGTAAAAGAAGGAGAAAAGGATGATAGAAGAAAAAAGAGTAGAAGATTCCAGAGTGGAGACGGTTCACATTATCAGACCAAATCATCTCAATGCAGCCGGCCGGCTTTTCGGCGGGATGTTAATGCAGTGGCTTGATGAAGTAGCGGGAATGGTGGCAAAGAGACATACGAGAGCAAACGTCATAACTGCGTCGGTAGATAATCTTCGGTTTATCCATGGCGCATACAAAGGCGAGATGGTTGTTATAGTCGGAAAAGTAACATATGTCGGTACGACATCTATGGAAGTGCGTGTAGATACTTATGTGGAACATATGGAAGATGGGATGCGCCGTCCCATCAACCGCGCGTATTTTACGATGGTTGCGTTAGATGAAGACGACAAACCAAAGCAAGTGCCCCGTCTGATTTTAGAGACAGAAGCACAGCGCGCGGAATGGAAAGCGGCAGAGAAACGGCGTGAGATGAGGATGAGACGAAAAGAAGAAGGTTTTTAATAAAATATAGAGTCTACTTTCCGTTGTGTTTTCGGAAGAGCGAGGAGGCCATATTGATCGTTCGATCGATCTGCTCCCGCTCTTCTTTGCTTTTTCCGTCTTTTAAAATGTCAAGGATCAAGGTCATTTCCTCCGGTGTAAAACGGATTCCCTGTTTGTTAGCTCCGCTGATGAGAGCCATCATAATAGGAGCTAACTCTTTTCCGGATTTTCCGGAAGTTTTGGAGGCGGCTGTTTTGATCAGTTCTAATTTTACAGGGTCGATATTTTTCATTGCGGGATTATTCATCCAGTCGTTCATATTGGTAATTCCTTTCTATAAATGATTTTAAATATTTTTTAAAGTTCGGTTTCTTCCTTTTGCTGTGCATCTGTCTCATCGCGCTCTTGATTTTGCGAAACGGATGAAAACAGGTCGCTGTACATATGGAACTGTTCTTGAAGATCTGCGGGAAATATGCCCGAGAACAGGTCGGCAGGATTAAAAGAATCGTTTCCCTGACCGTCTTGCGGCTGCATCATTTCCATAAAAGACATCATTTCTTTTAATTGAATCAAAGTATCGAGCATTTCGGCATCTTTTTTGTTCAGATAAGGCCGGAAACTGTCAATAAGATCGAAAGGAGAACTTATGTTTTGATTGCTGTTTCCGGTGGAAAAAGGATCTGCCAGGCTGCGTTGTCCGAAAAGCCGGATCGTTCTTTGAAGTTCAATAAACTTGATAAATGAGGCGAGCATCCGGCGGCCGGAAAATGGGGTGTAAGGGATGAGAAGCTTCATGATCTGAAGTGTAGGCGATGTGACAAGTTCATCAAAAGGCGTCATTCGTTCCGTTTGGTCTTGATCCATTTCCAAAATGCTCCACTGTATAGAGTTGTAAATATATATGTGACTTTGTATAGAAATATGTATTTTGGGAATGTTACTTTTTAGAAAATATTTCATAAAATAGTAAAGAATGGGTACAAGAAAGGAAATGAATATGTCAAGAAAATTAATTATCGATGGGAATGCAGTGTATGAGATTGATGAACAGTGTATGTTGAGACGAAAATTGGAAGAAAATGCCGAAGCGACAAAAGGCAGCAGTGAGAACAAAAAAGGGACGGCAAATAAAAATATGAAAAAGGATTAAATAAAATATAAACAGAAACAGGAAAAGATGCGCGGAAGAGACCGCGCATCTTTTTGAGACAGAGGTGGAATTCAGATTAGCATCCGCATCCGCAGTTGGATCCGCATCCGCCGCCGAAGCTGTTGCCGCCGCAGAAGAGAAGAAGAAGGATGATCCAAAGACAGCTGTCATTGCCGCATCCGTTTCCGCATCCGCTGTTCATATTGCCGCATCCGCCGCAGCAGGCGAGAAGAAGGATGATCCAAAGGCAAGAAGACATTCCGTTTCCGTTTTCGCAACCGCATCCGCAGTTAGTAGCTGTTAAATCACTCATGTTAAATCCTCCGAATTGATTATTGTTTACAGTTTTATATTATGCCGGCAGATGAAAAGTGTTCCTTAGGGGCAAAAGTTTCGTGTCGGGAATATTCTGAATAAAAAAGGATTTCTTATGAAATGGGTAAAACAATCAGTCGGATACTGGTGTGATGACATAAAACAGGGAAGATGCATAGGGCAGGAAGTGTGCGTGGCGCTGTTGGATACCGGGGAATGAGTTATTATAATGCTAAGTTAGAAAGACCCCGGTAAATACAAGGGGTTCGCTGACTTTTTTCCTACGGAAAAATGAGAAATACCATGATAATTTTGATGATGAGTACCGGTATCAGAGTCAAAATTGAGTGGTGAAAAGGAGGTTTGCAATAATATAACTTACGGTACTCAGAATATGAGATATTGATTGCGTATATGATGTGAGTTGTTATAGATATGCAATTTATCAGTTGAAAAGTGGGGCGGAGACGAAAGTAGAAGCCAACGTGCTTTTATTTTGTTAAGCGATACCGGGTAATGTTTTTCCAGTTTTCAGGAAATCCCATTTTTCCCAGTAAATCAGTATGTTCTATGTGGATTAGTTTTTTCGATACATCATCTATTGACTTTGCCAGACATTTTTTGAAAAGACGGAAATCTTTGTCGGGCAGTAAATATCGAAAAGCAATGACAACGGCAAATAAATCATTTTTTCCGTATTGATACTGGCTTCCCTGCATAGGGATAGATAGTTTACGATGCAGTGGTAAATCAGAAATCGTATCTCGTGTGCGATATGTAAAGAGCCGTTCACTGTGGGCGCATACATTTCTGAATTTTGTAAGTACAGATAGAAATTGCTCCATCTGTTTTTGATTGATGATTCCAAAATTTTTACAGATTTTTGACTGTAACGATTGAGGAAAAACCTTATACATCTTAGAAAGATTACCAAACGTAAGGACAGAGACTAAAACCCAAAGGGGGATGTTTCCATAAGTGTCCCGCTGGTAATTGATAAATTCATAATCGATAGTATTCGTTGCATACTTTAGGGTGGAAATCAATCGAGCTACTACTTTTTGATTGCGCCGGTTTGTATTATAGTTTGAACTATCCAGATAGGCGTCTTGTGATTCCCCATACTTTTCTGTAAAATAATAGGACATAAGCGAACGGAGGTTACGTTCGATCTGGAGTAAATATTTAAAAAATAAATCTCGTAAATCAGAGTCGAATTCATATAAAGCAACAATTTCCTCGAATGTTGTTCCATTTTTATATGTTTTTGTAAACGGAACTCGGAATAAGTGCTTGTACCCACCAATCAAAGGGAAATATCCGATTTGTTTTAGCACAGATTCTGCATAAGCTCGATTAGATATAATGATTCCTTTGTCCTCTAAATGTTGTATTTGCTGCTCAAAGCTGGCAAATGTTTTTTTCGTCATAGTATTCACCTCTATATAACAAAAGAGGGAGAGACCCGCAGGCTCTCCCCCGGTCACGGGCTTCGCAAGTTTCCGCAACACGATCACTAAACCTAATATAACAAACCGATGTAAAATTGTCAACTGTTTCCGAAGGAATCTTCCACAGGAGATTTACAAAGGATTATAAGGTTCTAAGATAGTATATGCATTGGCTAGAAAAAAATGTATCAGAGAAATAGATGAAAAATGAATACAAAATAGATGGTATTTATTGAGAAATCATTGTGTTTCTAGTATAATATTCACGATACTTTTTGAGAGGTGGATCGTGTGTATAATATTGTAATTTGTGATGATGAGGAAACACTCATTGATGAGTTAAAGGAAAATCTTATAAAATATGCTGCTGAAACGAATAAAGAGTTTTGCTTTTTTATCTATCATGACGGCAGCGAGTTATTGCAGGAATACAGGTCAGATTATGACCTGATTTTTATGGATATAAAGATGGAAAAACTAAACGGCTTAAAGACAGCGGAGGAAATTCGCAAGATGGACAGCACCGTTGGGCTTATTTTCTTAACCTCTTTGAAGAAATATGTATGGAGAGGTTATGAGTACGGTGCAGTCAATTATCTCTTAAAGCCTGTAAAATATAGCGTCTTAAAAATGGAACTTGACCGCTATTTTGCCCGCTATCAAGGAAAAGATGAGCCGTATATGAGCTTTCAGAATGATAATGGAAAGTATAAGGTGCTGTATAAAAATCTATGTTATGCAGAAACAGACAAGAGAAATGTGTTGCTTCATTTTGAGGGACAACAGCAGATAATCTACAAAAATATGAAAGAGGTATCTGCCCTTCTCTTAGCACAGCCGCAGTTTGCCTGTCCGCACCAAAGCTTTGTAGTAAATATGGCTTATGTAAAAAGTGTGGAAAGTTTGGAACTTGTGATGACCACAGGCGAGCGTATTCCAATCAGCCAGCCGAAGCGTAAAGATTTTATGATGAAACTGACGGACTTCTGGGGGGGATATGCTATAATGTGGATTTATCAATGTTTAGATATAATATCGACACTGACTGAAGTATTGGGATTATATTTGGTTAGCACATTATTTTGTAAAAACCCAAGATTTAGCACTTTTATAAATAAATGGATTATTATTGGTGGTAACTTTGCACTTGTATATGTTTTAACATGGTGTACTGAGTTAGGAGCATATAAAATTCCATTGCTTTTTATTATTTCAGTAATTATGTTAAAAATATGTTATAGAGACTCTATATATTGTTGCATCATTAGTGAAGAAGTGCGATTTATGACAGTAGTATTATTGTCCGAAGGAATAGGTCTTTTTTTAGGAAATTATCTATATGGAGAAAATATGCTTCTCTGGATAGAGGGATACTCTTTATTAAGATGGGAAATATATATTATCACTTTAGTAGTACGACTTTTATCTTTTTTTGCCTTATATAGAATCTATAGAAAGTTTACAAATCAGTTTAGTGTTAAAGATTTTTTAATAATTACCATTGTTTTTATTATCGGAATGCTGAGTTATCTGTATGGTAGTGTTGGGCATTTGAATATACATAAAGTAGAAGATTTCATTTATTATATCATTACATCTTTATTACCAATACTTTTTATTCTGTTTTTTGTGTATGTACAAAATACGATACATATTAGAGAGCAGGAGCAAAAAGATAAAATGCAGATTGCACAGCTTGAACAGCAATTTGCTTACTATCAGGAAAAACTCAAAGACGAGGAAAAGGTACGCTCTGTTTATCATGATATGAAAAATCACTTACTTGTCTTGCAGCGACAGATTAGTTCTCCTGAAACGGCAGAAATGGTTGAAAAGTTGCGATCGCAGGTGGTTATGTACGAGGACTATGAGCATACGGGTAACGATATTCTTGACATTATTTTGAAAGAAAAATCGGAAAAGGCAAGGGAAAAGCATATCGCCTTATCCGTAACCGCTGATCTTAATGGTGTAGACTTTATTGAACCTTTGGACATCAGTACCATTTTCGGAAACGGACTTGATAACGCCATAGAAGCAAGTGAAAAACTTCCCGAAGAACAGAGGGCAATCCTAGTGAAAGCTGGGAAAATGCAAAATTTCTTTTCTATATTGATTGAAAATAACTGCTTGCAGAGCAGCAATAACACAAAAAAACGTACAACTAAAAGTGATGATTTTCTTCATGGTTTTGGTATATCTAATATGAGAAAAGCTGCTGAAAAATACGGAGGTCAGTTGCTAACCAAATGTGAGAATGAGAAATTCATATTGAAAATCTTAATCCCAATTCCATAATAAAAATATTATTTATGAGCCTGTTGTCTCTTACGGACAGCAGGTTTTTTGTATAACGAAAACCACGCGATAGTCGCGTGGTTCTATAAGAGCTTTAGC
>ENA-ORUW01000056-ORUW01000056.1-human-gut-metagenome-genome-assembly--contig:-NODE-56-length-137178-cov-17.921319_pt1 | contig 137178 bp, 124 predicted proteins | sample MGYA00242088_ERZ509227 | MGnify/ENA primary metagenome ERZ509227 (study PRJEB26280, sample SAMEA2338816) | human gut metagenome | biome: human gut; feature: human-associated habitat; material... | reverse complement strand
ATATCGGCATTTACCAACTTATGAAAAGATAATCAGAAATTTAGTAAGTTTTTATTACAAATATAACAGTTCAGCTCGCGCCATTCGTAAAACCGCACTGCGTGCTTATCGTGGCTGACGCCACTGTTTTACTCATAAAAGGGCGCTTAGCACATACAGATGTCCGATTGCAAAAACATGCAAGCATGTTTTGCACTTCTCGTACACTGTATGGCTGAACTGTTATTACAAATTTTAATTTTTGTTAAAAAATTTTGCGTAATGTCTAAAATAATGGTATGATATGTAAATATAAGAATACAGAAAGTTTTTGTGTTCTGATATTTGTACAGGAGGCATACAAAAATGAGAGATTATGTGATCACAGTAAACAGCACGGTTGATGTGCCGAAATCATGGTTGGAAGAAAGACATGTTCCGGTTGTTGCATTAAAATATACGATTGACGGAGAGACTTATACAGATATGGATGGATTGACTGCGAAGGAGTTTTTTGAGAAACTCCGCGAGGGGAAGATGTCTGTTACTTCGCAAGTGAATCCGGAAGAGGCTATGGAAGCATTAGAACCATTTGTGAAAGAAGGAAAGGATATTTTACATCTTGGGTTTTCGTCCGGTTTAAGCGGAACTTTAAACAGTATGCGTCTTGCAGGGGAGATGTTGGAAGAAAAATATCCTGAGGCAAAAGTTATCGTAGTCGATACGCTTTGTGCCTGCATGGGAGAGGCTCTACTATTACACAAAGCGCTGCAGAAAAAGGCGGAAGGAAAGACGATAGAAGAAGTTGCAAAATGGACAGAAGAAAATAAACTTCATATTTGCCATAATGTGACGGTGGATGATCTGAATCATCTTCATAGAGGAGGTCGTGTGTCTAAAACAACGGCAGTTCTCGGAACGCTTGTCCAGATCAAACCGATCATTCATATGGATAATGAAGGAAAATTACAGGTGATCGGAAAAGAAAGAGGACGTAAAAAATCTTTGAATAAAATTGTAGATATGGCAGTAAAACAGTCGGAAGGCTGGGAGAATGATTTGATTATGATTACTCACGGAGACTGTATCGAAGACGCGGAATATGTGGCGCAACTTGTACGTGAGAAGATGGGCGTTGAAAATATTTTGATCAACAATATCGGAACAGTGATAGGAAGTCATACAGGTCCGGGTGTAGTAGCTGTGTTCTGTATGGGAAATGAAAGATAGGAATCTTATTTTTTATCTGTAAAATATTTGTGTGTTTTGTTTGGAAAACAGCAAAAAAGATGATGAAAGAGCAGGAAAGAAAGGAATGCTGCTATGGGATGCATTCCTTTCTTTCCTGCCTTTTTATCTTGTAGAATATATTATTCGGCAAGTTCTTCCCATTTTTCGTACAATTCTTCAAGACGGAGTTCGTTCTTAGTTCGCTCGGCTGAAAGTTCCTGACATTTCACGGAGTTAGAATATACTTCTTCCAATGTCATTTGAAAATCAATTTCTCCGTTTCTGTTTTCGAGAAGTGCGATTTCATCTTCTGTTTTTTTGAGTTCGTTTTTTCTCTTTCGTTCTTTTGCCTGCTGTTCTTTTTGCTCTTGCCAGCTTAATTTGGAATCTGATAACGGTGCATCGGCAGAAACTGTTTCGCTGCTATTTTGAGAAGCAGAAACTTGCCTCTGTGTCTGAGCTGAGGCGTAAGCCTGTGTCAGTTCATCCTTTTTTTCGAGATAGTAGTCATAATTTCCGATATAATTTACAAAAGTCTGATTGACAAGTTCCAGTATTCTGGAAGCGGTGCTGTTAATAAAATAACGATCATGCGAGACATAAAGGATCGTTCCGGTGTAATTGTTCAGCGCTTCTTCAAGTATCTCTTTCGAGGCGATGTCAAGGTGGTTTGTAGGCTCGTCAAGAATTAGGAAATTTGCTTCGGAAAGCATAAGTTTTGCAAGTGATACTCTTCCTTTTTCGCCGCCGCTCAATGAACGGATTACTTGGAATACTTCATCTCCCGTAAATTGGAATGCAGCCAATGTATTTCGGATCTCTGTATTAGTAAGATGAGGGTAGTCGTCGGATATTTCCTCAAATATCGTTTTATCATCATGAAGAACATGATGTTCCTGATCGTAATAGCCGATCTGTACTTTGGCTCCGAGAGTGAAAGAGCCATTGTCGGCTTTGATCACTTGATTCAATATCTTTAGAAGCGTTGTCTTTCCGGTTCCGTTATCTCCTATGACAGCTACATGCTCCCCGCGTTTGATCTCAAAACTGACATCTTGAAAAAGGAGTTGGGTATCAAACTGTTTTGAAAGATGCTCAACTGTCAGTACATCGTTTCCGCTGACACAGTACGGTTCCAGAGAAAAATGCATTTCCCGGGCTGCTTCTTGAGGTTTATCTACAATGGTGATTTTTTCTAATAATTTTTCACGGCTTTCTGCCCGGCGGATGGATTTTTCCCTATTGAAGGAGCGAAGTTTTTCGATTACTGCCTGTTGATGTTTGATTTCACGCTGCTGATTGAAATATTCTTTTAGTTTCGCATCACGGATCTGCTGTTTTTTTTCAGAGTAGGCGCGGTAATTTCCCATATACATAGAAAGAGCGCCGTTTTCAATTTCAATTACTTTTGTAACTACTCGATTCAAGAAAAAGCGATCGTGAGATACGATGAATACAGCGCCGTTATAGTTCATTAAATAAGTTTCAAGCCATGAGATCGAATTTAAATCTAAATGGTTTGTAGGCTCGTCGAGGAGCAGGATGTCGGGATCGGTAAGAAGAAGTTTTCCAAGGGCGACACGGGTTTTCTGCCCACCGGATAAAGTATCTGTTTTTTTTGAAAATTCTTCTTCGGTAAATCCAAGTCCTTTTAACACACCGATAATCTCACTTTCACAGGCATATCCGTTTTGAGATTCAAATTGCGACTGAAGGCGGTTGTATGTTTCAAGACGGGCATTTAATTCCTCTCCGGATAATGATTGTAGTTCGTGTTCGATTGAGCGAAGCTGTTGTTCCATTTCGATGATGTCTGCTTTGGCAGATCGAAGTTCTTCGTAAATGGTACCGTTTGGAATCAGGTTTTGATGTTGGGCAAGATAACCGATCGAGCGGCCTTTTGCAAGGATTATTTCTCCTCCGTCAGAAGGTTCTTCTCCGATGATCATTTTGAAGATTGTTGATTTTCCGGCGCCGTTTACCCCGACAAGAGCTGCTTTTTCACGTTCCTCTATATGAAAAGATCCGGTATCGACAATGATTCGGTCTCCGAATGATTTTTTAAGATTATGACATGCAAGTATCATGATATAATTCCTCTTTCATAATAACGATTATAGTAATGGTCTGTTTTCCAATCTATTATAGCTGAATGTCCTGTAAATAAAAAGTAAAAATTGACATAATATTAACTATTTTATATAATGGAACGGAAGTGTCGGCACGTCCGACGTGTGAAACAATATAGATACAAGCGCGAGTATAGACGGCGCGGTGGAAAGGTGATAAACGTGGAGCGTAGAAAAATATCCAGAGCGGTAATTTCAAGACTGCCGAGATATTATCGGTATTTGGGAGATCTGCTTGAAATCGGGGTCGAGAGGATCTCTTCCAATGATCTGAGTAAGAAGATGAATGTAACGGCGTCGCAGATTCGTCAAGATTTAAACAATTTCGGCGGATTCGGACAGCAGGGGTATGGATATAATGTGAAGTATCTTTATACAGAGATCGGCAAGATATTGGGACTTGATAAAACACATAATTTTATTATTATCGGAGCGGGAAATTTGGGACAGGCGCTCGCAAATTATGCTTCTTTTGAGAGGAGCGGCTTTGTTTTGAAAAGTCTGTTCGATGTAAATCCACGTTTTGAGGGAATGGCAATTCGGGGAATCGAAGTGCGCATGATGGATGAACTGGTAGATTTTTTGAAAAATAATGACATAGAGATTGCCGCACTGACGATTCCGAAGTCAAAAGCGATTGAAGTTGCGGATCTTCTCGTTGCGAATGGAATCAAGGCTATATGGAATTTTGCACATACAGATTTAAACCTTCCGAAAGATGTGATAGTGGAAAGTGTACATCTTTCAGACAGTCTTATGAAATTGTCTTATAATATCAGTCAGCGAGAAGGCGGACAGAAAAAATAGATACTTGGAGACAGAACCCCGCAGGAAACTGCGGGCGTTCCCATTTAAACAGCATAATAAAGGCGGTGAGATCAATGAGATATCTTCCCAATGGGGCGCAGATGAAAGCGGCAGATACATATACGATTGAAAAAGTAGGGATTCCGTCACTCGTATTGATGGAAAGGGCTGCGCTTGAAACAGTTAGAGTTTTGAAAGACAGAGGAGTAGATTTTTCAGATACACTTGTTGTATGTGGAAGCGGAAATAACGGCGGAGACGGATTTGTGGCTGCACGTATATTGAAGGAATATGGTTTTTGTGCAGAAGTATTATTCGTTGGACGGGATACGTCTATGAGCGAAGAATGCCGGACGCAGAAGCAGATTGCAGAACGGCTGGGCGTTTCTGTGTTCACAGATTTTCCTAAAAAGGAATATACTGTTATAATTGACGCTGTGTTTGGCGTAGGATTGAGCAGGGCTATTGAGGGCAGGTACCATACTGTAATTGAATGGATGAATGATAAGAAGTGTGAAAAAGCAGCGATCGACATTCCATCCGGCATATGTGCGGAGAGCGGCAGAGTTTTGGGAACTGCATTTCGTGCGGATATTACAGTTTCTATGGAGTGTGTGAAGCTGGGATGCGAATTATTTCCGGGGAAACTGTATGCCGGGGAAACAGTATCAGTTCCGATCGGAATCGATCTTTCTTCTTTTGAAAAAAACAAAGATGTATGTATTACATATGATCCGGAAGATATTCCTTTGCTTTTGCCAAAACGAGCAGCGGATTCTCACAAAGGAGATTATGGAAAAATTTTAATGATTACCGGGAGTAAAGGAATGGCGGGCGCCGCGTATTTGTCGGCAAAGGCCGCATATGCGGTCGGCGCCGGACTTGTTCAGATTTATACGGCGGAAGAAAACAGGACTGTTTTACAGGAATTGCTCCCTGAAGCAATTATATCGTGCTATAACGAAACGGCCGGAAAGCCTGATGATAAAGAATTGGAAAAATTGATTCAATGGGCAGATGTTATATGCATCGGATGCGGACTTGGAACAAGTGTGTTTGCGAGCCGGCTTTTGAAAAAGACGATGGAAATATTAAGAGAAAATGGCAGTGAAGAAGAAAAACTCCGGTCTTGTCCGTGTATTATCGATGCAGACGGACTAAATCTTCTCAGTATGGATATGGAACAGTTACAGGGAGTTCCCAATGTGATTTTGACTCCGCATATGAAAGAAATGTCAAGATTGATCAATAAAGAGATCCCTCAGATTGCAGAACGTCGTTTTTCTGTCGTGAAAGAATTTACGGAACAATATCAGGTTGTATGTGCGTTAAAAGACAGCAGAACTGTCGTTATGAAGGAAGGGCATCATCCTTTTTTGAACCTCGCGGGAAACAGCGCCATGGCAAAAGCAGGATCGGGGGATGTTCTTGCCGGAATGATCTCAGGGCTTGCTGCTCAGAAAACAGATATTTTCGACGCTGTATCGGCAGGGGTATATTTTCATGCATGCGGCGGAGATGAAGCAAGAAAAAAGAAAGGGAGTTACAGTGTTTTAGCAAGAGATCTGATCGATGGGATAGGGCAATGTTTGAAGAATGCGGAAGAAAGGCTTTGACAGATCAAAAAGAGAAACAGATGAGTGATATAAGGAGTAAGGACATGGATCAACATAATCGGGTATGCGCGCAGATTGATCTGGACGCAATCGCTTATAATATGGAACAGATGAAAGATCAAATCGGAAAAGAGGCGCGTCTGATCGCTGTAATCAAGACGGACGGATATGGGCATGGCGCTGTTCCGATTGCGCGGATGTTTGAAACATTTTCATATGTATGGGGGTATGCCGTCGCCTGTATTGAAGAAGCGGTGTCTCTTCGGAAAGAAGGAATTAAAAAACCGATCCTTGTACTTGGCTGTGTTTTTCCGGATCAATATGAAACGATGATAAAAAACGAGATCCGTGCGGCTGTCTACACAAAAGAGATGGCGGAAGGGATGTCGGACGAAGCGGTTCGCCAGGGGAAAAATGCTTATTTCCACATCAAGATCGATACCGGAATGGGACGGATAGGATTTCCTGTAAATAGCGAAAGTGTAAATTTGATCGAGGAGATCAGTAAACTTCCGAATATACATATGGAAGGGTTATTTACTCATTTTGCCAAAGCAGATGAAAAAGAAAAATCATATACGTTAAAGCAGCATGAACGTTTTTTGTGGATGAAGGAACAGTTGGAAAAACGGAATGTAGATATTACGTATTATGACTGTGATAACAGCGCCGGAATCATTGATTTTCCTAATTTGAAGCATGATCTTGCAAGAGCAGGCATTTCTACATATGGAATGTATCCGTCAGACGAAGTGCAAAAGAGCAATGTTCATCTGAAACCGGCTCTTTCATTGATCAGTCATATTACATTTGTAAAAGAAGTAGAGGCAGGAACACCGATTAGCTACGGGGGAACATTTGTTGCTCCGGAAAAGATGAAAATTGCCACGATCCCGGTCGGATACGGAGACGGATATCCACGTTCTCTTTCTAATAAAGGCAGTGTGCTTATCAGAGGAAAGCGGGCAAAAATCGTAGGAAGAGTATGTATGGACCAATTCATGGTAGATGTGACCGATATACCGGGGGCGGCATTTATGGACCGGGTTGTTTTGATCGGAAAAGACGGAAAAGATGAAATAACAGTAGAGGAATTGTCAAAATTAAGCGGAAGATTTAACTATGAATTTGTCTGTTGTCTCGGAAAACGGATTCCGAGGGTATACACAGGCGGTGATTTTGATCTGATGAAGTAATTGTTTGGTGAATACATCCGATGACAAAGGGAATACTGATAAATGAACATGACCGGTAGGTTGTGAGGAGAATATTAGTATGAAATCGGAGAGTGAAAAATTTGATGATCAGACGCGGAGACATTTTTTATGCCGACTTAAGTCCTGTTGTCGGTTCGGAACAGGGAGGGGTAAGACCTGTTCTTGTTATACAGAATAATGTCGGAAACAGACATAGTCCGACTGTGATCTGTGCGGCGATTACATCAAAGATGAATAAGGCGAAGCTGCCGACTCATATAGAGATCAGTACAAGAGATTATAAAATCGTAAAAAATTCTGTTATATTGCTAGAACAGATTCGTACGATCGATAAGCAGCGGCTGAAAGAATATGTCTGTCATATAGACAGCGCAATGATGCAGAAAGTAGATAAAGCAATAAGGATCAGTCTTGAAATTGCTACATAGACTGTTTCTGACTTCTTTACAGAAGGTAAAAAGAGTGATAAAATTGTAAAGCAAAATGTGCGGTTATCTGAAATAGGCTGTACAAGAGAAAAAGAAGAGGAGAAAATTTATATGTCTGGACATTCAAAGTTTGCAAATATTAAACATAAGAAAGAAAAAAACGATGCGGCGAAAGGAAAGATTTTTACAAAGATCGGAAGAGAACTTGCTGTGGCGGTAAAAGAAGGCGGCGGACCGGATCCGGCAAATAACAGTCGTTTGCGCGATGTTATTGCAAAGGCAAAGTCGAATAATATGCCGAATGATACGATTGAGAGAAATATTAAAAAGGCGGCAGGCGAAGGAGCGGGCGATAATTACGAGCATATTACATATGAAGGATATGGTCCGAACGGAACGGCAATCATCGTAAAAACATTGACAGATAATAAAAACAGAACAGCTTCTAATGTGCGTAACGCATTTACAAAAGGAAACGGAAATGTGGGAACTCCGGGATGTGTATCATTTATGTTTGATGAGAAAGGCCAGATTTTTGTGGCGAAAGAAGACTGCGAGATGGATGCAGACGAACTGATGATGCTTGCATTAGATGCGGGGGCGGAAGATTTCGCGGAAGAAGAGGAAAGTTTTGAGATTTTGACAGATCCGGCTGCATTTAGTGAAGTGCGGCTGAAATTAGAAGAGGCGGGAGTCGTAATGGCAGGAGCAGAAGTTACGATGATCCCTCAGACTTATGTTGATCTGACAAGTGAAGAGGACATTAAAAATATCCAAAAGACATTAGATCTTCTTGAAGAAGACGATGATGTCCAGGACGTATATCATAACTGGAATGAATAAGCAATTTCGGGGATGACGGCATACAAACAGGAAAAGTGCGGGAGGACAAAGAAGATGAGCGATTACAGAATCGAAACAAAATGTATACAGTCGGGATATGAACCGGGAAACGGGGAAGCAAGGGTACTTCCGATTTATCAGAGCACTACATTTCGTTATACGAGCAGCGAGCAGATGGGAAGACTTTTTGATCTTGAAGAGTCGGGGTATTTTTATACACGCCTTCAAAATCCGACGAATGATGCGGTTGCCGCCAAAATATGTGATCTTGAAGGCGGATATGCAGGAATGCTAACTTCTTCCGGACAAGCGGCGAATTTTTATGCAATCATGAACATTGCGGAACAGGGAGATCATATCGTATGTGCATCGGCTCTGTATGGCGGTACATATAATCTTTACGCTCATACAATTAAAAAAATGGGCGTAGATGCTACGTTTGTAGATCCGGATTGTTCTGAGGAAGAACTGGAGGCTGCATTTAGAGAAAACACAAAAGCGGTGTTTGGAGAGTCGATTGCCAATCCGGCTCTTGTTGTTCTTGATTTTGAAAAGTTCGCAGGCGCGGCTCACAGACATGGAGTTCCGTTTATCGTGGATAATACATTTGCAACACCGATTAACTGCCGTCCGTTTGAGTGGGGAGCAGATATTGTTACCCACTCTACAACAAAATATATGGATGGCCATGCGGCGTGTGTCGGAGGTGCGATCATTGACAGTGGCAATTTTGACTGGAATGCCCATGCAGATAAATTTCCGGGACTTACGACACCGGATGAGACATATCACGGAATTGTATATACAGAAAAATTCGGAAAAGGCGCTTATATTACAAAGGCAACAGCTCAGCTTATGAGAGACCTTGGTTCCATTCAGGCGCCGCAAAATGCATTTTTGCTGAATATCGGACTTGAAACGCTTCACTTAAGAGTGCCAAGACATTGTGAGAATGCGTTGAAAGTTGCAAAGTATTTGAAAGGACATGATAAAGTAGCTTGGGTAAGTTATCCGTCGTTGGAAGGAGATAAGTATTATGATCTGGCACAGAAATATATGCCAAACGGTACGTGCGGAGTGCTGACATTCGGTCTGAAAGGCGGAAGAGAAGCAGCTGTGGAAATGATGGATAAATTGAAAATGGTAGCAATCGTAACCCATGTGGCGGACGCAAGAAGCTGTGTGCTTCACCCGGCAAGCCATACTCATCGTCAGATGAACGAGCAGGAGTTGAAAGAGGCGGGAGTTCAGCCGGATTTGATCCGTTTCAGCGTAGGAATCGAGAACGTCGAAGATATTATTGCCGATGTAGAGCAGGCATTAAAATAATTCTTAAAAAATGGTATGGATGTATACAATTTACATCCGTGCCATTTTTTGTATAGACGACGAGTGAAAGTTTGTTTCCCACCGATACTTTGGTGACTGCCTACAATTCTGAAATGTGTTTTCTGGAAAATTGTTTCCTCCAAAACTGCATAAAATATCTCGATTTTTTTCATACTGATTTTAAAGATATCGGATATCTTTTGATACGAATATTTTTTGCGGTATGAAGGAGGAGGCAAAATGGCTGAAGAGCAGCAAAAAAGAGAAGACGAAAATAACGAGATCAAAGAAATGGGAACTCTTAATATGAAAGAGAGCGGTTCAAAATACGGAATTCAATTACTGACGATCATAGGGGAAATCGAAGGTCATGACAGTGTTTCAGGAAACACGAAAGCAACGAAATACGAACATCTTCTTCCGAGACTTGCACAGATAGAAGAAGATGATGAAACAGACGGAGTTTTAATTTTATTAAATACGCTTGGAGGCGATGTGGAAGCCGGGCTGGCAATAGCTGAAATGATCGCATCTTTAAGCAAGCCTACGGTGTCGCTCGTGCTTGGGGGAAGTCATTCAATCGGAGGCCCGCTGGCTGTGTCGGCAGATTATTCCTTTATTGTGCCGACAGGTACGATGATCGTTCATCCTGTGCGTTCTACCGGAATGTTTATCGGAGTGATGCAAAGTTATCGAAATATGGAAAAAACGCAGGATCGTATTACAAAATTCATTGCGTCTCATTCTAACATTACTCAGGATCGGCTTTTAGAATTAATGCTTGATTCTTCGCAGCTTGTAAAAGATGTAGGGACAATGCTTGAAGGAGAGCAGGCAGTAAAGGAAGGGATGATAGATGAGGTCGGAGGAATCAAAGAGGCTTTTGCAAAGCTTCACTCATTGATCGACAAAGAGAAAGAGAAACAAGAGAAAAATTTGATGACATGATTTTCAAATGATGATATACTAAATATAGTATGTTTAATTACCAAGGGGGAATTATATGGCTTCCAAGACTACAAAAGGAAGAAAAAATACAAGATCAAAGAAAAAGACGAGAACGAAAGCGAAAAGCAGTAATGCAAAAAATACAGAACTTGCGGGGGAAATTACGATACTTGTTATATTGACAGTGTGCATTCTGCTTGTTTTGAGTAATTTTGGTATTGGCGGAATTGCGGGGGAGGCAGTTTCTTCTGTACTATTTGGTTTGTTTGGATATATGGCATATGTATTGCCGTTTCTTGTTTTTGCGGCCGCCGCTTTTTTTATTTCAAACAGAGGAAATACACATGCTTATATAAAAATCGCGGCAGGAGTATTTTTGTTTTTGTTTTTGACGGCAATACTGGAATTGATATTTAATTCTTATACGCCGGGAACAAAACTGATTTCATACTATACTGCTGCCAGTGAGCATCATAATGCCGGAGGTTTGACCGGAGGCTGTATGATCAGTATGCTCTGCCCTTTGATCGGGAAGATAGGAACATATGTTGTCTTAGTTGTTTTATCGGTGATATGTATCATATTGATTACAGAAAAATCATTGTTAGCTCCGATCGGCCGAAAAAGTAAAAGAGCATATGAGGATGTACGAAGGAAACGTCAGGAGACGGCAGTTTTAAGAGCAAAGCAAAAGGAAGAGTCAAAAACACTGTCTGAGAGCCGGAAATCGGGACAATCTTTGAAAAAAGAGGAAAACGAGCCGGAGAAAAGGATCGATCATAAAGTGTCCGGTGTTTCATTTGCAACGACTCTTATGTCTGAAGCAGAAACACCGAAAAAAGGCAGAAGGAAGAATAAATCGCCGGATGTGTGCGAATTGATACCTGATAACGAAGCATTTGTCATTAATCGTGAAGAACCTTTTATGGAAGCAGAACCTATTCGGCAAGAGGAGAAAGAACAGCAGTATGAGGCTTTGCGGCAGACAGATACATTCACGCCTTTAGAAGAAAAGGCAGAAGAGAACCTTCAGAATCAGAAAAATACGGCAGGAAGAAAAAATAAAAAAGAAGATTCCCAAGCAGTGGCAAGGGAAACTCAGAACGTGGCCGATGCGGTGAGAATAGAAGAGCAGAAGGAACATCCTGTTTATCATACACCTCCGATCAGTCTTCTGAAAAAAGGAAGGAAAGCCGGCGGAGATTCAGACGCGCATCTTAGAGCTACGGCGCTTAAGTTAGAGCAGACATTACGCAATTTCGGAGTTGGCGTACATGTGACGAATGCAAGCTGTGGACCGTCCGTTACAAGATATGAACTGCAGCCGGAGCAAGGGGTGAAAGTAAGTAAGATTGTCGGTCTTTCAGATGACATTAAATTAAATCTTGCAGTGGCGGATCTTCGTATCGAAGCTCCGATTCCGGGAAAAGCGGCAGTGGGAATTGAAGTGCCGAACAGTGAGAATACAGCGGTTATGCTTCGTGATCTTTTGGAATCAAAAGAATTTCAGGCAAGCGCTTCTCCCATTTCGTTTGCGGTCGGAAAAGATATTGCGGGAAAAGTAGTCGTTTCGGATATTGCGAAGATGCCGCACCTTCTTGTGGCAGGAGCAACCGGATCGGGAAAATCAGTTTGTATCAATACGTTGATCATGAGTATTATCTACAAAGCGGATCCGGAAGAAGTCAAACTGATCTTAGTCGATCCGAAAGTCGTGGAGTTGAGCGTATATAACGGGATTCCGCATCTGATGATCCCTGTTGTAACAGATCCGAAAAAAGCGGCAGGTGCTTTGAACTGGGCTGTAGCAGAGATGGAGAAGCGTTATAAACTGTTTGCTGATTATAACGTGCGTGATCTGAAGGGATTTAATGAAAAGATAGAACAAGGTCAGACAGGAGAGGATATTCAGAAAAAGCTTCCTCAGATCGTAATTATTATTGATGAGCTGGCAGACCTTATGATGGTTGCTCCGGGAGAGGTAGAAGGTGCTATTTGTCGTCTTGCACAGCTTGCGCGGGCGGCAGGACTGCATTTGATTCTTGCGACACAAAGACCATCTGTCAATGTCATTACCGGTCTTATTAAAGCAAATATGCCCTCTCGTATTGCATTTTCGGTTTCATCAGGTGTTGACTCGAGAACAATTATAGATATGAATGGCGCGGAAAAACTGCTCGGTAAAGGGGATATGCTTTTTTATCCGTCAGGATATCCGAAACCCGTTCGTGTGCAAGGTTCATTCGTATCAGATAAAGAAGTTCAAAATGTAGTCGATTATCTGATCGATCACAGTGAAAGAGTTTCTTATAATAATGAACTGGAAGAGCATATGGTCACTAATATTGTGTCATCGGGAAATGGAATGCAGGCAGGTGAAAACGGTGATGACCGTGATACATATTTCATAGAGGCCGGAAAGCTTATTATAGAAAAAGAAAAAGCATCTATCGGAATGCTTCAGAGAATGTTTAAAATCGGGTTTAACCGGGCGGCAAGGATTATGGATCAGCTTGCCCAAGCCGGGGTTGTAGGTCCTGAAGAAGGAACAAAACCGAGAAAAGTATTAATGACAAAGGAAGAGTTTGAAAACTATTTACAAAAGGAAAATTAGGAGGTAGAAAATGAAGACAGATATTCAGATCGCACAGGAAGCGAAAATGGAACACATCAAGGATGTGGCGGCACGGGCAGGAATTGAGGAGAACGAGCTGGAGTTTTACGGAAAGTATAAAGCAAAACTTTCAGATGAGTTATGGGAGAAGATTAAAGATCGTGAAGACGGAAAGCTTGTTCTTGTGACAGCCATTAATCCAACTCCGGCTGGCGAAGGCAAGACGACAACATCTGTCGGTTTAGGTCAGGCAATGGCGAAATTGAATAAAAATGCGATTATTGCACTCCGAGAACCATCTTTAGGACCTTGTTTCGGAATCAAAGGCGGAGCGGCAGGCGGCGGCTATTCGCAGGTTGTGCCGATGGAAGATCTGAATCTTCATTTTACGGGAGATTTCCATGCAATCACGTCGGCAAATAACTTACTTGCGGCGATGCTTGACAATCACATTCAGCAGGGAAATGAACTTCAGATCGACCCGAGACAGGTTGTATGGAAACGCTGCCTGGATATGAATGATCGTGTGCTGAGAAACATTGTTGTAGGACTTGGAAATAAGATGGACGGAATGGTGCGGGAAGATCATTTTGTTATTACAGTTGCGTCTGAAATTATGGCGATTCTTTGCCTTGCAGATGATCTTGCGGATTTAAGAGCTCGCCTGGGCAGAATCATTGTAGCGTATAATTTTGCGGGAGAGCCGGTGACAGCAGATGACCTGCATGCAACAGGTGCGATGACCGCTTTGTTGAAAGATGCGGTGAAACCAAACCTTATTCAGACACTTGAACATACTCCTGCGCTTGTACATGGCGGACCGTTTGCCAATATCGCGCATGGATGTAACAGTGTGCGCGCAACAAAGATGGCGCTGAAATTAAGTGATATTACGATTACAGAAGCAGGATTCGGAGCAGATCTCGGAGCAGAGAAGTTCTTCGATATCAAATGTCGTATGGCAGATCTCAAACCGGATGCAGTTGTTTTGGTTGCAACTGTACGAGCTTTGAAGTATAATGGTGGGGTTGCGAAAGCAGATTTAGCGGAAGAAAATCTGGATGCTCTCGCAAAAGGAATTGTAAATCTTGAAAAGCATATCGAAAATATACAAAAATATAAGGTTCCTGTTATTGTAACATTAAATTCTTTTGTTACAGATACAGATGCGGAAAATGAATTTATCCGCAAGTTCTGCGAAGAAAGAGGCTGTGAATTTGCTTTGTCCGAAGTATGGGAAAAAGGTGGAGAAGGCGGTATTGCACTTGCCGAAAAAGTATTGGATACATTGGAAAACAAAAAATCAGACTTTGAACTTCTTTACGAAGATTCCCTTTCTTTAGAAGAAAAGATTGAGAAAATCGCCAAAGAAATTTACGGAGCAGACGGTGTCGTATATGAGCCGGCAGCAAAAAAACAGATTGCAAAGATCGAATCATTGGGATTCGGAAGTTTTCCGGTATGTATGGCAAAGAATCAGTACTCTTTGTCTGATGATGCAAAAAAACTCGGAAGACCGCACGGCTTTGACATCCACATCCGCGAAGTATATGTAAGTGCCGGAGCAGGATTTGTAGTTGCGCTGACAGGTGCGGTTATGACGATGCCGGGACTGCCGAAAGTTCCGGCTGCAAACGGAATCGATGTTACGGAAGACGGAACGATAACAGGCTTGTTTTAAAGGAGAAATAAATGCCATACATTATTGATGGAAAAGCAATCTCAAAACAGATTAAAGATGAGTTGCGCGACGAAGTAAAAAAATTAACAGAGGCAGGCATAAATGCCTGCCTTGCAGTGATACAGGTGGGAAATGACCCTGCTTCAACTGTATATGTGAATAATAAAAAGAAAGCATGCGCGTATGTCGGGATCGATTCTCGGTCATATGAACTGCCGGAGGATACATCGGAACAAACATTGTTGGATCTTGTACAGAAATTGAATGAAGATCCGGAAGTGAACGGCATTCTTGTGCAGCTTCCGCTGCCGAAACAGATCGATGAGGACAAGGTTATCCGTACAATTTCTCCGGATAAAGATGTGGATGGCTTTCATCCGGTAAGTGTGGGAAGACTCTGGATCGGAGAAAAAGGTTTTTTGTCATGTACTCCTGCAGGAGTGATCCAACTTTTGAAACGATCGGGAATTGAGATTGAAGGAAAAGAATGTGTGATCATCGGCAGAAGCAATATTGTAGGAAAGCCGATGGCGGCTCTTTTGCTCAGAGAAAATGCAACTGTAACAGTTGCCCATTCAAAAACAAAAGATTTGAAGAGTATTGCCAAAAGGGCGGATATCTTGATTGTAGCGATCGGTAAAGCAAAATTTATTACAAAAGATTATATAAAAGAAGGAGCTGTTGTCATCGATGTAGGAATGCATAGAGATGAACAGAATCATCTCTGCGGAGATGTGGACTGTGAAGATGTATCTTCGGTCGTTTCGGCAATCACTCCGGTGCCGGGCGGCGTCGGACCGATGACGATCGCCATGTTGATGAATAATTGTGTGGAAACAATACGCGGTCGGGAGGAAAGAGCATGAAATGCGTGCATTGCGGAGCAAATATTCCTGATGATCAAATGATCTGCCCCGTATGTGGAGTCGAAGTACAGATTGTTCCCGATTATAACCCGCTGGATGATGTACTTGCAAGAGAAGTAAGAGGATCGGTTGAAGGAGCGACACGACAGATACGGACAGATGATATCAGAAGATACAGAAGAGAAGATCTGACAAAAAATATTAATTCTACCCGTGTTTTAAGCGAGGACGAGATGGAGCGTATTCGCTCAAACCGGAGAAAAAGTACAAATAATACTGAAAGAAATTCGGCAGAACTGCGCCGACAACGTCAAGCCCGGCAGCAAAAACGTCTGGAAGCGGCGAAAAGAAAGAGGAGAAGGCTTTTACTTACACTGGCGGCAGTTGTTATATTGATCGGATTTGGTATTTATGTGGCATATCAGAATTCTTATACAGGAATGATGAAAAAAGGGTACCGTGCAGTTAATGAGAAAGAATATATGGCGGCAGAAAAATATTTCGATCGTGCGATCATAAAAGATAAGTCAAGACCGGATGCATATGTAGGTCTTGCGGAAATTTATCTGGATCAAAATGATACAGACGGTGCGGAAGATGTTTATTTGAGCGCGATTGAAACACAGCCCACAAACGAAAAACTGTATCAGGCGGCAATCGATTTTTATATGGAGACAAAACAGCCTGAAAAGGTGGCATCTCTTCTTGAAGACTGTGAAGATGATAACGTATTGGCTTCGGTGTCCGAATATGTTTGTGAAGCTCCTGAATTTAAACCCGAGGAGGGAACATACAAAGAGGTTCAGGAGATTACGATCAGTTCGGATACGGAAGGTGAAATCTATTATACGACGGACGGAACAGATCCGACTGCGAAGACAGGGAAAAAATATAAAGAACCTATCTTACTGGAAAAAGAAGGAACAACGGAGATTCGCGCTATTGTTGTAAATATGAAAGGGATTCCGAGCGGAGTGATATCTCAGACATATACGATTGAATTTCCCATCGCAGATGCCCCTGCGGTGACACCGTCTACCGGCCGATATACAGATCCTCAGAAGATTACGATTACAGTACCTGACGGATATACTGCTTATTATACGACAGACGGATCTGAACCGACAGCTTCATCGGAAAAATATACAGGACCGATCGATATGCCGGCGAATACAACGACTACATTTAACGCTGTTCTCATCAATAACCGAAATGGAAAAGCGACGGAAGTGACAACGCGAAGCTACATTACAACAGCAGAATAGAGTATGTGAAAAACAACCGTGATATTATGTGAAAGTTACATATGTTTTATGCAATTTTTACAAACTCAGGGTTGTTTTTTTGAATTAAAAGAGTTATAATATTTATGTTAAGAAAATAACAATATTCAAATAAAGGAGATGTCGGAAATGAGCAGATTTTGTTTACCAAGAGACATTTATCATGGAAAAGGATGTCTTGAAGAGTTAAAAAACCTGAAAGGAAAAAAAGCAATCCTCGTAGTAGGCGGAGGATCTATGAAACGTCAGGGATTTCTTGACAGAGCAGTTGGATATTTAAAAGAAGCGGGAATGGAAGTGCAGTTGTTTGAAGGCGTAGAACCGGATCCGTCAGTTGAGACAGTTATGAAAGGCGCAGAAGCCATGAGAGCATTTGAGCCGGACTGGATTGTATCTATGGGCGGAGGCTCACCGATCGATGCGGCAAAAGCAATGTGGGCATTTTATGAGTACCCGGATACAACATTTGAAGAATTATGTACACCGTTTAATTTTCCGGAGCTGAGACAGAAAGCAAAATTCTGTGCAATTCCGTCTACATCGGGAACAGCGACTGAAGTTACGGCGTTTTCTGTCATTACAAACTATCAGACAGGCGTAAAATATCCGTTGGCTGACTTTAATATCACTCCGGATGTTGCGATTGTTGATCCGGATCTTGTCGCAGGTCTTCCGGTAAAACAGGTTGCATATACAGGTATGGATGCGCTGACACATGCGATTGAAGCATATGTTTCCACATTAAACGGACCGTTTACAGATCCATTGGCATTGCAGGCGATCGAGATGGTATTGGATTATCTTCCGGCATCATACAACTGCAATATGGATGCAAGAGAACAGATGCATTATGCACAGTGTCTGGCAGGAATGGCATTTTCAAACGCACTTCTTGGAATCGTACATTCTATGGCACATAAGACAGGCGCAGCTTTCTCCACAGGTCATATTCCGCATGGATGTGCAAATGCGATTTATCTTCCATATGTTATCCAGTACAATGCAAAAGATTCTGTAGCGGCAAAACGTTATGCAGAGATCGCGCGTAGAATGGGACTGGAAGGAAATTCCGAAAAGGCTCTTATTAACAGCCTTGTAGCTAAAATCGATGAATTCAACGCAAAACTGAACATACCGAAAACATTGAAAGATTTCGGTATCAATGAAGAAGAATTCAAAGAGAAGATTGCTAAGATTTCCGAGCTTGCGGTAGGAGATGCATGTACAGGATCTAACCCGAGAGCGATCGACCCGGCAGCTATGGAGAAACTGTTCACATGTACATATTACGGAACAGAAGTTGACTTCTAAAATTTAACACAAAAATAGACCGGTAATTGATAAACAATAAAGTGATATCAACCTTTTAAATAGTGATTTTACACAAAAACGGTTGGCAGGTGTGAACTGTAAAGTCGCTGTCTTGATAGAAGTATCGTGACAGCGGCTTTTTGTAATGGAGTCTTTTGGCACTTACGGAGATTTGAACTTGCCATAGAGTGGATTTTGGCGTATTATAGTTAAGAGTGAAATTTTCAAGGAGGAAGACCATGTATAAGATAATGAAAGCAGAAAAACTGGCAGACAAGATCTTTTTGATGGATGTGCACGCGCCGCGTGTTGCGAGTCATTGTGAGCCGGGTCAGTTTGTGATTGTAAAGATGGATGAGAAAGGCGAGCGTATTCCTCTGACTATCTGTGACTACGACAGAGAAGCGGGGACTATCACGATCGTCGTTCAGGAAGTGGGCGCTTCTACGACAAAGATGGGAACTTTGAAAGAGGGAGATTATTTCCGTGATTTTACAGGACCGCTTGGATGCGCTTCTGAGTTTGTTCATGAAGATCTCGAAACTTTAAAAAATAAAAAAATGCTGTTTGTAGCAGGCGGTGTCGGAGCGGCTCCGGTGTATCCGCAGGTGAAATGGCTCAAAGAGCATGGTATAGAAGCTGATGTGATTGTCGGTGCTAAGACAAAAGATATGTTGATTCTGGAAGATGAGATGAAAGCAGTTGCGGGAAATTACTACCCGTGTACGGACGACGGTACGTACGGACATGCCGGAATGGTTACGACAATGATCGAAAAACTTGTAAATGAAGGCAAAAAGTATGATGTCTGTGTTGCCATCGGACCGATGATCATGATGAAATTTGTCTGTATTTTGACGAAAAAACTTGAACTTCCTACAATCGTCAGCATGAATCCGATCATGGTAGACGGAACGGGAATGTGCGGAGCATGCCGTCTTCAGGTTGGAGATGAAATCAAATTTGCATGTGTAGACGGACCGGAGTTTGACGGACATCTTGTAGATTTTGATCAGGCGATGAAGAGAAGCCAGATGTATAAAACTGCAGAAGGGCGCGCCTTACTGAAGCTTCAGGAAGGTGATACCCATCATGGAGGATGCGGACATTGCGGAGGTGACGAGTAATGGCAGATGTATTGAAAAAAGTTCCTGTCAGAGAACAGGATGCAAAAGTACGAGCAACAAATTTTGAAGAAGTTTGTCTTGGTTATAATATGGAAGAGGCGATGGAAGAAGCTTCCAGATGTTTGAACTGTAAGAATGCAAAATGTATTCAGGGCTGTCCGGTTTCTATTGATATTCCTGCATTTATTCAGGAAGTGAAAGAAGGAAACATCGAAGAAGCATATAAAGTGATCGGAAAATCAAGTGCGCTTCCGGCAATTTGCGGGCGAGTATGTCCACAGGAATCGCAGTGTGAAGGAAAGTGTATCCGTGGAATTAAAGGTGAGCCGGTTTCAATCGGAAAACTTGAAAGATTTGTTGCGGATTATGCGTTGGATCATGATATTAAACCTGTCGGTGCAGAAGAGAAGAACGGACACAAAGTTGCTGTGATCGGCTCCGGGCCGTCGGGTCTTACATGTGCGGGAGATCTTGCAAAGCTTGGATATGATGTGACTGTATTTGAGGCGCTTCATGAACTCGGCGGAGTGCTTGTATACGGAATTCCGGAGTTCCGTCTGCCAAAACAGAAGATTGTTGCGAAAGAGATAGAGAAAGTAAAAGAACTTGGCGTAAAATTTGAGACAAATGTTGTGATCGGAAAATCTACAACAATCGATCAGCTTATGGAAGAGGAAGGCTTTGAAGCTGTATTTATCGGTTCAGGAGCAGGACTTCCGATGTTCATGGGTATTCCGGGAGAGAATGCGAACGAAGTATTTTCTGCAAATGAATATCTTACAAGAAGCAACCTGATGAAAGCATTTGATGATTCTTACGATACACCTATTGCTGCCGGCAAGAAAGTTGCTGTAGTAGGCGGAGGAAATGTAGCGATGGATGCTGCAAGAACAGCACTTCGTCTTGGCGCAGAAGTACATATTGTGTACAGAAGAAGCGAAGCGGAACTTCCGGCGAGAGTTGAGGAAGTTCACCATGCAAAGGAAGAAGGCGTAATTTTTGATCTTCTGACGAATCCGAAAAAGATTAATGTAGATGATAACGGAAATATTACAAGTATGACAGTTGTAAAGATGGAACTTGGAGAACCGGACGCTTCCGGAAGAAGAAGACCTGTAGAGATTGAAGGCTCAGAGTACGATATTGAAGTCGATACTGTAATCATGTCTTTAGGAACTTCACCGAATCCGTTAATTTCATCTACGACAAAAGGTTTGGATGTAAACCGCAGAAAGTGTATCGTTGCCGATGAGGAAAACGGACAGACATCAAAAGAAGGTGTGTTTGCAGGCGGCGATGCTGTTACAGGCGCCGCTACGGTTATACTTGCAATGGGAGCAGGAAAGGCCGGAGCAAAAGGAATTGACGAGTATTTGAAAAATAAAGAAAAGTAAAAAGCAATAAAAAGCAATAAAAAGGGGCTCTCTTTCCGGGTTTGGAGAGGGAGCTTTCTTAATACTTTTTAAATGAATGGAAAAGTAAGCAAAAAAGACTTTGCATTTAGTCGGCATTTTGGAGAATCACATGATCGCAGAAGAGAAAAAAATCTGGAAGATAAGGGAACAATTAGAAGATCTTGCAGAAGAAAATTATAAACAATTTAACGAGAAACTCCTTCCCGGAGTAAAACATATCATAGGAGTGCGCCTTCCGGCTTTAAGAAAAATTGCGAAGGAAACTGCAAAAAGCAATTACAGCGAATATTTGAATGAGGCAGGGACAATGCTTGGAGAGGCTTCATATCACGAAGAGTTTATGGTATGGGGGCTTGTTATCGCTTATATAAAAGCGGATAGAAGTGAAGTGGAAAGGCGTTTGGATGAGTTTGTTCCTAAAATCAATAACTGGGCAGTGTGCGACAGCTGTGTGACAAGTTATAAATTTATGCAGAAAGAATCAGATTTTTGGTTTGACTATGTGAAAAAATATGCAGAAAGTAAGAACGAGTTTGAACTTCGTTTTATGATTGTTTCACTTATGTCTCATTTTTTGGATAAGGAACATATTGATGAAATACTCACTATTTGCGGAAAGATAGATCATGACGGATATTATGTGAAAATGGGAAATGCATGGGTGCTTTCGGTATGTTACGTAAAATTTCCGGAAAAGACAAGAGCTTTTCTTGAGAAGGATACGTTGGATGATTTTACACATAATAAAGCAATACAAAAAATCAGAGAATCTTACAGAGTCAGTAAGGAAGAAAAAGAACAACTGACTTGTTTGAAACGCTGAAAATAAAATCAAAGAAAAGACAGACTGGAGAATCAGATGGAAGCAGATAACAGGCAGTTTGACGGAAAACTTTTTCTGGAAGATGTGAATAGAAAGCTAAACGACCGGTTGGCAGAAATTCAAAAAGATCTTGATCAGGGATTAAAAGAAATTGAAAATATGCATGAATATTACTGGGAAAATTATACGGAAATGGATCAGTACGGATATGAGGACTACGACAATCAGCAGGCGCTCTTACAGCAGGTAAATGCAAACAGAGATAAGTCAAAGTTGATGAAAAGACTTGAAAAAATGATTGATTCTCCGTTTTTCGGAAGGGTAGATTTCCTGTTTGAAGCAGAAGAAGAGGAAGAACCTTTTTATATCGGTATCGGAAATTTCGGAGAGCGTGCGGGAATGACGCCTCTTATTTATGACTGGAGAGCTCCTGTGAGCAGCCTGTTTTATGACTTTGATAAAGGTGAGGCATTTTACGAAGCGCCATCAGGAGTGATCAAAGGAGAGGTTGTTTCAAAATGGCAGTATAAAATACGTGGCGGCAAGATGATATATGGGTTTGAAAGCGATGTTAAGATTGACGATGAGATCTTAAAGCATGAGCTTGGAAACAACGGAGATGTCAAACTGAAAAATATTGTTCGAACGATTCAGAAAGAACAAAATGCAATCATCCGAAATACAAAGGATAAAATTCTTGTCATACAAGGCGCGGCGGGAAGCGGAAAGACTTCGATCGCCCTTCACCGGATCGCTTACTTGCTTTATCACGACAGGAAAAATTTAAAATCATCGAATATATTGATTCTTTCACCAAACAGTGTGTTTGCAGATTATATTTCTCATATTCTTCCGGAACTTGGAGAGGAAAATATAAAAGAAATGAGTTTTGATCTCTTCGCTTATAAAGAACTTCAGGACACGGCGGCAGACTGTGAGGATAGATATGATCAGTTAGAACGTATGATGAAGTTTGATGATCGAAGAGCGCAGGAACGTTTTGAGTGGAAACAGTCGGCGGGATTTGTAGGCGAGGCAGAAGGTTTTTTTGCGGTACTTGAAGATGAGCTGATGGAATTTCGAGAGGTGGAGTTCAGGAGGATGCGTTTTTCGGAAGAAGAAATCATTCATTTGTTTTATGATAAGTTTTATCAGACACCGCTTCTGAAAAGAATGGATGCGGTTATGGAATATTTTATTGATTCTTATGAGACGTTAAAAGGCAGAAATATTGAAGAGGAAGACAGAGAATTTCTTCAGAGAAAGTTTGACAAAATGTATGTAACGAAAGATATTTATGCTATTTACAATAAACTGCTTGCGGTATGCGGGCAGGAACAAATGGCAGAACTGCCTTATGAACGAAGAAAAATCCAATACGAAGATGTATTTCCGATGCTGTATGTAAAATACAGACTGACAGGAAAGAATGAGCATAAAAATATTAAGCATCTTGTAATCGATGAGATGCAGGACTACTCTTATTTGCAGTATCTTATCTTGAAGGAACTGTTTGACTGTAAAATGACAATACTCGGAGATCGTGCCCAGACTTTGGGAAAAGAACAACAGGATGTTTTAAAATTCCTTCCTAAAGTATTCGGGAAAAATATAAGAACCGTTATTCTGAATAAGAGTTATCGCAATACGAGAGAAATCGCAGATTATGCCGGTAAGATCGCGAATGTGAAAGATATTGAATTTTTGGACAGACATGGGAAAGATGTGGCAGAAAGAAAATTCAAAAGTGACGAGGAAATGTTTGAGGCTGTCAGAGCAAATTTAAAGCTTGAAAAAGAAGAAAAAACTGATCATACAGATGATACCGTGAATGAAGAAGTATATGAGACGGCTGCTGTTATAGCCATGACCGAAGAAGAAGCATCAGATATTTACAGACTTTTGGAAAATCGTGGAATATCTGCTTTTTATGTAGACAGGGATACGTCGGTATTTCATAAAGGTTTGACTGTGACAACATATTATCTGGCGAAAGGACTTGAATTTGATCAAGTTTTTGTCGTAAAAAGCAAAAAAGAAAATCCGTTTGAAAAACAGGCATTGTATATCAGTGCGACACGGGCTCTTCACGAATTGTATGTGTACGAAGAATAAGAAGAAAAAACGAAGGTTATATTGATTTATGGGGAATAAACAAAAAAGATGAAGATTACATTGATCACTGTAGGAAAGATAAAAGAAAAATATTTAAAAGATGCGATCGCGGAATATTCAAAAAGACTGAGTAAATATTGCAAATTGACTATCGTAGAAGTTGCGGATGAGAAAACGCCGGATCAGGCGAGCGAAACAGTAGAAGAAGCGATACGAACAAAAGAGGGAGAACGTATTTTAAAAGTTATAAAAGATGATATGTATGTGATCACTCTGGAAATCGGAGGAGCAATGCTTTCATCGGAAGAACTTTCTGCAAAGATTGAAAAACTCGGGATACAAGGGAAAAGCAGTATTGCATTTATAATCGGCGGTTCGATCGGTCTTGGAAAAACTGTGCTTGCAAGATCTGATTATGCTCTTAGTTTTTCCAAGATGACCTTCCCACATCAGTTGATGAGAGTGATTTTGCTGGAACAGATATATAGAAGTTATCGGATCATAAACGCAGAGCCGTACCATAAATAACAAATGGAAAATTATATTTTTGATTCAAGTTTTCGTTCCGTTACAGTGTGAAATATTTTTTCAAAACAAAGAGCGTACAAAGACCCGAAAATGTTTTGGGCGATTCTGAAAAATACGGCTTGCGGAAAACCGATGACACTGACGGCAATCATCATTGCTCCCAAAGAATTAAATACAGCCTGCCATCCATAGCTTGCGGAAAATCCGACTCCGATGCCTCCGACGATACCGACTACACTGTAAAGCCCGGCAGGAAGATGAGGGAAAATAAGGAAAAAGATCAGTCCTCCGAGCAGATTCCCGGGAATACGCCCGCATACACGTTTCTTAATATCTGTTCGGAACGGAAGCAGGACGGACATTGCGGCGATTCCTGCCCACATCGCTCTTGGAAGATTTAAGATCGAGGCGATAAAAATTACGCTTGAAACGGCAGAAGCCATTAAAAGCTGCCAACGGCTTCTGGAAGAATGAAGATTAAATTCGTTAAAAAGATCACGCAGTCCGCGTTTATATGTTTTCTTTCTATGATTGCGCCAGAAAACGACTCCTGTCAGTATAAATCCGAATAACATGGCAAAAAGGCGCATTGTATAGGCGCTTCCGGATGCATCATATCCAAAGAGAAGAAGATATCCGAGCACAAGGGTTGAATGATTGTAATAAATTACGTTGTGGCATCCCAGTACCATAAGAATCCATATGCATACAAAGTTTATAAGAAGTCCTCCGAATGCTCCCAGCAGATTAGCCGCTTTCGGTCCGAAGGTAAGAATAAGGAAAATAGCGGAAAGTGACAAAAGGCTTTGAGGAGCATGGATGCCCAAATCGACATTTCGGAATACAAGAATACAGAGAAGGATTACAACGCCTACGATACTGTTATCATTTCCGAAAATCATACTGTATGCAGTAACAAACGCAACACAGAATGCTACATTTATAAAAACTTTAAAGATATAAATAAAAAGATGATGTAGTTTTTCTTTTGGCGTTTTACAATTTTTAATAAGGGATTTTGATCCCGCCTGATTAAGCTGAAGTTCTTGATAAAATGTCATGCTGTTATTCACCTCGATTGAATTTCTGATAATCAACGAGGCATTATACTAGCGGACACATACTTTGTCAATAAAAAATATCCGATTGTTATGGAAGCCTTGCAGCAGTTCGGTTCGCGTTATTCAAAAAATCGCACTGCGTGCTTATTGTGGCGGGATATTCAAGAAAAATGAATAATGAGAAAACAGATGATGTATAAGAGGATAAAATTTTAAAGAAAGGTGAGGAAGAAAATGTCGGAACAAATAGAAGAAATTTTTGCCTACTATGGGAAACAACGGGATAAGAGCAGTCAGGAGATGGTTATTGCATTGCTGCGTGAGCTTCAGGAAGCAGAGGGGTGCATTACGCCGGAATTGAAGGTGCGGGTAATAGAGACGACAGAAATTACGGATAAATTTTTAAATTGTTTAATCAAAATGTATCCGAGTATAAAAGAGGCAAAGCAGGCTCATGAAATTATTGCATGTACAGGCGAGAGGTGCGGAAAGAAAGATGGAATGACGATTCTTCAAAATCTCAGACGAGAGTTGGGAATCAAAAAAGACGGGATTTCATCTGATGGACGATTTGAATTGCGGACACGAAATTGCCTGAAACAGTGCAGGACGTCGCCTAATATGTATATTGACGGAAAACTGTATTCCGGTGAACAGCTCAAAGATATAAAAACATTGCTGAATAATATCTGTAAAGAGAGATGAGGGATCGGATATATTGCCAGATGAAGAAAGGAATGCCAAAAGATCGGGTGCAAAAACAGCCTAAAATACAGAAAGAAAAGAGCATAAAAATGTTGAAATGCACAAAAAAATATGATATGTTGTAAAAGAATGTTGCAATGTAATGATATGTGCAGAAGAGGAAAAAGAATATGAAAAAAGCAAGACGGATAAAAGCAGGTGTTTTGGCATTTACGGCGGTAGTTTCGGTAGCGGTTACATCAGCGCCGGTATATGCAGTTGAGGACAGTCCCGTAGTTTATGATTTAAAGGCAGAGCAGAAAAATCAGGAAAACTTAGAGTATGATCAGGCTGCGTTGGATCTGCTTAAGTATTGTAATAAAGATGATTTTAAAACATGGGATCAGTCTCTGGCTTCGATGAACGATGCACAGGCACAGGAGATCAAAAAGTTTGTTGACGATCAGATCGTAAAAGGAGAGACGGAAGATTATAAAAAAGCAAGACTTATTTATGATTGGATTACAAAAAACGTACGGTATGCAGGATCAAATGATACAGATATCGGACTTGCTCCGTATGATGTGTTTACGAAGAAAGTAGCTGTGTGCGGAGGTTATTCAAATCTGTATAAAGCGATGCTTAATGCAGCAGGTATTCCGGCAATTTATGTTATCGGCTGGGCAGGCGGACAAGGTCATGCATGGAATCTCGTATATGCGGATGGAAAATGGTTTTATTCTGATACTACATGGGGAGTTTCCAATCCTAACTATTATTTTGCTCCGGATGTAAAAGATTTTTCGGGTTCTCATAAAACGCAGGATCTTGTGCAGGTTCGTTTGGAAGGAGCAAATAATACGCAGATCGGGTTTTCAAACGGTATTGCTGTAGTGGGAGTAAAAGACGGAATAACAGAGGTGAAGATACCGGAAAAATTTAATGATTTGGATATTGTATCTGTGTCATCCGACATTTTTAACAGTACGCTGAAAACATTAGATATTTCAAAAAGAGTTACTCATATCGATACACAGCTCGTATCTAATGCGGTTTCTTTACAGGAGATTCGTGTGGCAGAAGAAAATACGGCTTATGCTTCCGTGGATGGGGTGCTTTTTACAAAAGATTTAAAAGAGATCTTATGTTATCCTGCTGCAAGGACAGATGAGAGTTTTACACTTCCGAAAGAGACGGAAAAGTATGATGAGAAAGAGACTTTTGTATGCGAGAAGCTGAAAGATATTCATGTGGAAGAGGGAAACAGTAAGTATTCTTCCTATGACGGCTGTATATATAACAAAGAGAAAACATTGCTTTTGACAATTCCGGAAGCAAAAACAGAAGTGAAAGTACCGGGAACGGTTGTGCTTGATAATACAACATTTAATTCAAGATCAAATATTACGAAGATAGAACTGGAGGAAGGTATTACGACGGTTATGCCATATGTATTCAACTATTGTACAGGCATTAAAGAATTATATCTTCCGGACAGTCTTGAATCTATTGAGGCGGATGCGTTTAACGGAGTGAATTTGAAGCAGGTTACGGTTTACGGAAACAGAGGTACATATGCAGAAGAGTTTGCGAAGAAAAACGGATGTGCTTTTGTGGCAGATACTTCCGACTACAAAAAAGGTGATGTGGACTTGGATGGAAATGTCGCGATCGGAGATGTTCGTGTAGTATTGCGCAGCATATGTCAGAAGATAGAATTGAACGAGATGCAGGAGCTTGCGGCTGATGTGGAAAAAGACGATAAGGTAGATATAAAAGATCTGCGGAAAATCTTAAGATATGTGTGTGGTAAAATTGATTCGTTATAAAAAATATCGTGAATCAGATTTCATAAGTGAAACATAAGAGGCAGAAAAAATCCCCGTTTCGTTGAAAGTGATATGTCCCCTTTTAGGTAGACGGTTAAAATAATAAAACTGTTTATCGAGGAGGGGGAGCATATCAAAGACGGAGCGGGGATTAAATTTTTGTAATTGTTTTCATATGGAAACGATGTGTAGATGTGTATATGATATTTTTTAGCTTGACACTTGAATTTTAAGAATTATAATGTTCTTTATGGTTAAAAACAAATAACGGAAAAGACAGGAGCTAAAAAATGGAACAGGATAAAGCGTTTTTAGGAAAAGAACCGATCGGAAAACTGCTTTTAAAACTGGCGCTTCCGACAGTTGCGGCGCAAATGATCAATATGCTGTATAATCTTGTTGACAGGATTTATATCGGACATATCCCAAATGTCGGAGTTTCCGCTCTCGCGGGAGTCGGAGTATGTATGCCTTTGATCATGCTTGTTTCGGCGTTTGCGGCCCTCGTCGGCTATGGCGGGTCTCCGCGGGTGTCGATTTATATGGGAAAGAAAGACAATGAAACAGCCGAAAAGATATTGGGAAACTGTTTTGCAATGCAGATAATAATATCTGCAATCCTGACAGCAGTGCTGCTTATATGGAGCAGAGATCTGCTTATGCTGTTTGGCGCGAGCAGAAAATCAATCGAGTATGCAGTCAGCTATATGAACATTTATGCAGTCGGTACGATCTTTGTAGAACTTACACTTGGCATGAATGCGTTTATTACAGCGCAGGGATTCGCAAAGACGGGAATGTTGTCTGTATTGATCGGTGCGATTTCCAATATCATACTTGATCCGATCTTTATATTTGGATTCGGAATGGGTGTCAAAGGAGCGGCTCTTGCCACGATTATATCGCAGGCATTGTCCTGTATTTGGGTAATCTCTTTCCTAATGGGAAGGAAAACGATGCTGAAGATCCGAAAAGAAAATCTGCTCCTTCGCCCGAAAATTATTTTTCCGTGTCTGGCATTGGGAGCGGCGACGTTCGTTATGCAGGCGAGCGAAAGTGTGATCTCTGTTTGCTTTAACGCTTCCTTACAAAGTTACGGAGGAGATATGGCAGTAAGTGCAATGGCGATTTTGACAAGTGTTATGCAGTTTGCACTGCTTCCCCTTCAAGGCCTCGGACAGGGTGCGCAGCCGATCATCAGTTATAATTACGGAGCGGGGAATGCAGGGCGTGTAAAAAGTGCGTTTAAGCTCTTGTTAAAAGTAAGTCTTTGTTATTCGACAATTTTATGGGGAGCGGTTATGCTTTTCCCGGATGTGTTTGCAGGAATGTTTACGACAGAAGCCGATTTGATCGTATTTACCCGTCCGGCGCTTCGTATTTATATGGCGGTTATGCTGATTTTCGGAATTCAGATGGCGTGTCAGATGACGTTTAATGCACTCGGAAGAGCAGTAGAGTCTATTGTGGTTGCCGTGATGCGTAAGTTTATTCTGCTCCTTCCACTGATTTATATAATGCCGCTACTGTTTTCGTCAAATAAAACGATGGCTGTTTACCTTGCAGAACCGGTGGCAGATCTGCTGGCTGTGACGTTTACGGCGATCTTGTTTACAGTACGATTCAAGAAAGCGCTGCAAACAATGGAGAACAAAAAAATACAAGATACATAAAAAGCAGGAAAATATTAAGAAAGAGGTAGAAAAATGGTACATCATATTGTTATGTGGAAATTCAAACCGGAAATAGAAGAAAATAAAAAAGAAGAATTAAAAAAAGCTATGGAAGAAAATCTTACAGCTCTTGTAGGAAAAATCCCCGGACTTTTGACTCTTGAATTTGTTACTTGTCCGTTCGGATCGAGTACCCATGATATGGCTTTAGTCAGTACTTTTGAGAAGAAAGAAGATATTTCTGTTTACGCAAAATACCCTGCTCATGTAGCTGTTGCCGATACATATGTAAGACCGTTTGTGACAGAGAGAGCATGTCTCGATTATTGATTGCCGATCAACGGAAATAAAGAAGAATAGGACAGAAAGTGCCGCACATATACTTGTTATAAAAGGCGTATGTGTGGCATTTTTTATATGGAAAAAGAACAGATTAAAAAGAAATTGGCATCGGCTGCAAGTATGCCGAAAGATGTTATTATGGGAGCTTCGGTTGTTACAGTTCTGGGAATGTCGGAAGTGTGTATTGAAAATTACAGCGGGATCACGGAGTATACAGACACTCTCGTACGTATAAGAACAAAACACGGACAGATACAGTTAAAAGGAAGTTGTTTGGAAATAGAGTTTTATACGAATGACGAAATGAAGATTACCGGTTCGATCAATTTGATCGAATTTCAGGAGGGGAGGAATCTCCGATGATTGAAAATGGAATGCGATATCTGCGAGGGTATGTAAAAATACAGATTCAGGGATATTCTCCTGAGCGTTTTTTGAATCTGTGTTCCTATCACCATATTTTAATCTGGGGATTGGCCTATGAAGATCACTGCTATGAACTTTGTATGAGTGTACGAGATTTTAAAAGGATCAGACCTTTTGCGAAAAAGACGCATACAAAAGTAAGGGTGAAAGAGAAATATGGATTTCCGTTTTCTCTTTATAATAATCGGAAGCGAAAGTTATTTTTTGCCGGTTTTATTATCTGTATTTTTTTACTGCAGATTTATTCAATGTTTATATGGGATATTCATTTTACGGGGAATGAGACGCGAACGGATGAAGCGTTGTCGTCTTTTTTAAGAGAGAAAGGTGTGTTTGCGGGGATGCTAAAAAAAGAGGCAGACTGCCGAAAAATCGTAAAAGAGATCAGGACGCAATATGATGACGTTGTATGGGTATCCGCATCACTGGATGGAAGCAGACTAAAAATTCAAATTAAAGAAAATGAAGATTCTTTCGAGAAGGAAGAGAAAAAGAAAGATGAGAACGCTGTAGATCTTATCGCGTCTTCAGATGGGGTGATTACAAAAATTGTGACAAGAACAGGAACGCCTCAAGTTCATGTCGGTGATACAGTAAAAAAAGGAGATATTCTTGTCAGCGGACGAGTGGAAATCGTAAACGACAGTAAGGAAGTGACCGGCTATAAATACTGTCATGCCGATGCAGACATTTTTGCGGATACACAGATGGAGTACGAAGATGAATTATCGGCTTCATATGAGGAAAAAGTATATGATAAAAAAGAAAAACATCGTTTTTATGTGAAAGTTAAAGATACCCGGGTTTCCTTTGGAAGTGTAAAAATGAAACCGGACCGCTGTGAATTTATATCAAAAGAATACGGAGTAAAAGCAGGAAAAAATTTTTATCTTCCTTTTTCATATGGGATGGAAACCGTCCGTTCTTATCACTTGCGTGAAAAGATATATACAAAGGAAGAGATGAGGGCGGTTCTCAGTAAAGATTTTGAGCGATTTTGTAAAGATTTACAGAAAAAAGGTATTCAAATAAGAGAAAATAGTGTTAAAATACATCTGTATGAAAAATCTGCAAAAGCAATGGGTACTCTTTTTTTGAATGAGAGGATTACACAAGAGGCAGATACAGAAATAATAACGATCGAAAGGAAAGAAACAGATGAGTCTGTCGGAACTGATGATTGATATACCTGCAGAGCACGAGGCAAACGTGTTTGGGCAGTTTGATGCTTATGCAAAGAAACTAGAGAGAACATTTCATGTCACATTGATTGCAAGAGACGGAAGTATGAAGATTGTAGGAGAAAATACAGCTGCGGAAAAAACGCATCGTGTTCTCACTCAGCTTTTGGAATTATCACGGCGTGGAAATACTATTACGGAACAGAATGTGGATTATGCGATTTCACTTGTTTTTGAAGATCAAGAGGAGGGAATAGTGGAAATTGACCGGGATCTGATCTGTCATACTCTGCAGGGAAAACCGATCAAGCCTAAAACCCTCGGACAGAAAAAATATGTAGATTCTATAAGGGAAGGAATGATCACATTCGGACTTGGTCCGGCAGGAACAGGAAAAACATATTTGGCAATGGCAATGGCGATTACAGCATTTAAACGCAATGAGGTAAACAGGATCATATTGACAAGACCGGCAATCGAGGCAGGAGAAAAACTGGGATTTCTTCCGGGAGATCTTCAAAGTAAGATCGATCCGTACTTGCGTCCGTTATATGATGCTCTTTATCAGATCATGGGAGCGGAAAGTTTTTTGAAAAATTCAGAAAAAGGTCTGATTGAAGTTGCGCCTCTGGCATATATGCGAGGCAGAACGTTAGATAATGCATTTATTATTCTTGACGAGGCTCAGAATACGACACCGGCTCAGATGAAGATGTTTTTGACAAGAATCGGATTCGGATCAAAAGTTGTCATTACGGGAGATTCTACGCAGAAAGATCTTCCGGCAGGAACGGTTTCAGGTTTGGATGTAGCGGTAAAGGTTGTAAAAGATCTGGAAGGGGTAAGTATTTGCAGTTTGACAAGTAAAGATGTTGTTCGCCATCCGCTTGTGCAGAAGATTGTCCGTGCGTACGAGGAGTATGAGAAAAAGAATAATCCGAAAGGGAAAAACGGCAGGAGGAAAAAATCGTGAGTTTATTTATGGAAATAGAGACAGACAGAAAACTGCCGTTTGATGCAAGAAAAATTGCGGAGCTTGTAATCGAAACATCGCTTGATTATGTGAAATGTCCTTATGAAACAGAGGTCAGTCTTCTTCTTACAACGGATGAAGAGATTAAAGAGATAAACCGGATGCAGCGGCAGATTGACCGGGCAACGGATGTTTTGTCATTTCCGATGGCAGATTATGAGACACCGGGAGATTTTTCGCATTTAGATGAAGATGCCGGACTGTTTCATCCCGATACAGGAGAGCTGATGCTTGGGGATATTGTGATCTCTGTAGATAAAGTGTTTGAACAGGCAGAAGAATACGGACATTCGCTGCTTCGGGAATATGCATTTCTAATTGCACACAGCATGCTTCATTTATTTGGTTACGATCATATGGAAGAAGTGGAAAGAAAAGAAATGGAGATGCATCAAAAAAAGATTATGGAACTTGTGAACATTACAAGATAAATGTTTTCGGGTTCGGGATCATTGGATAAAAGGAGAACAACTATGGGGGATACACAGGCAAATCGAAGAAAAAAAACAAGGGGAGAAGATTACATCGCTCAAGGGTCGATCCTGGCTGTGGCGGTTGTGATCACGAAGATTATCGGAGTTGTGTACCGTATCCCGCTGACAAACATACTAGGGGATGAGGGAAACGGTTTTTACGGATATGCTTATCAAGTATATGCGATTGCATTGATGCTTTCTTCATTAAGTCTTCCCACAGCAGTATCAAAACTTGTGTCGGTAAGGATGGCTGTCGGACAGAGGCGCAATGCGTTCCGCGTATTTTTATGTTCCCTTATATTTGCTGTTTCGGTAGGAATTATTATATCTCTTGCGATCTTTCTCGGAGCAGGGGCGATTTCGGAACATATGATGAAAGCGCCTTTCAGTGTTTACGCGCTTAAAGTGCTGTCGCCGGGGCTTTTGATCGTTGCTGTTATGGCTGTTTTAAGAGGATATTTTCAGGGACTGGGAACGATGGTTCCGACAGCGGTATCGCAGATTATCGAACAGATCATCAATGCAGTTGTCAGTATTGTCGGAGCAAGCGTCCTTTTCGGAATGGGAAGCCGTGCGGGAGAGAAGGCGGGAGAAGAGCTGTTAGGTCCTGCTTATGGAGCGGCGGGAGGTACGCTTGGAACAGTAATCGGAGCTGCGGCGGGACTTTTGTTTTTGTTGTTTGTTCTTTGGATATTTAAAGGCGGAATACGCCGTCAGATTCAAAGGGATCATACAAAAGGAAAGGAAAGTTATTCTCATATTTTGAAGATTCTCGTTATGACGGCAATTCCCGTTATTTTCAGTACGGCGATTTACAACATCAACCAGATATTGGATCTTACCGTTTTTAATCATATTATGGATGCGCAAGGTTTTACAGAAAGTGAGTATATGGCTCTTCAGGGAATTTATACCGGAAAATATGATCCGCTTATTAACGTGCCGATGTCAATACCTTATGCCCTTAGCACATCGATCGTTCCTGCACTGACAACGGTTGTGATGGCAAGAAACAGGAAAAAGACACATTATCAGATAGATCAGACGCTTCGCTTAACAACGATCATAACGCTTCCAAGCTGTGTTGGATTTCTTGTACTGGCGTCTCCGCTTATGGTGCTTCTATATAATGATGCGGGAAAAGTGCCGGCGCAGCTTTTAATGTTAGGTTCCGTAGTTATTATTTTGTACGGATGGTCTACAATTACAAATGCAGTTTTGCAAGGATTGAATTATTTATCTTCTCCGGCAAAAAACGCGGCAGCGGCATTGGTCGTTCATCTGGGAGCGCTTGTTTTAATGCTCACAGTGTTTAAATTGAATGTATATGCGCTCGTAGGAAGCAACATTGTATTTGCTGTTATTATGTGTGTTTTAAATCAAAGAAAAATACGTCAGGTATGCGGATTCAGAATCAATATACGAAGAACATTTGTAAAGCCGTTGATCGCTTCGGCGATTATGGGTGTTGTAACGTATGCTGTTCATTTCGGACTTCACCGTCTGATCGGAGGAAGAGTTATCCCGACTGTTTTGGCAATTATCGTGGCGGTTATTGTTTATGGAGTTCTTATTTTAAAATTAGGAGCTCTTTCGGAGAAAGATATTCAGGCGCTTCCGATGGGAACAAGGATATTGAGAGGATGTCAGGCACTGAAATTGATGCCTCCAAGCGAAGAATAAAAAAATAAATGAATAAATAAAAGAAAAAAGCTGATACTGTATAGAAAAGGGGTAGATTATATGAACTCAAAATACAGGATCGGCTTTTTGTGTGCGGGTGCGGCATTTTTCTTGTTTATAACGCTTGCATATAAGATGACATATGATTATACGATGGACAAGTATATGGAAAAGGTAAGTGAAAGAAATGAAGATGTACAAAAGTCAGACGGCATCGGAAAAACGGAAAGTATTGCGGCCGAAGGAGAGGCAGTAAAAGGCGGAGCAAAAAAGGGGTTTTATCTTAAGGAACTTCACGGATTTGTCGTCGTTTATCTTGAAGATAAAAAAACGATTTATGAATTTACCGAAATACCTCTGTCGGATCTTCCGGAAGAAGTGCGCCAGGAAATTGCGCAGGGAAAGCAAATTGCAACTGCAGAAGAATTATATGCTTTTTTAGAAAATTATTCGAGTTGAAAAGCAAAAACGGAAAAGGCCGGAATGATAAAAGCCGCAAAATGGCGATGGACGTAATCAAAGAAATAGTGTATAATACAGACCTGTAAAATAAGAAGTTATTATGGATAGAAGATAAAAAGTGAAAGGGATTATAATGGATCAACAGAAGATAGCAAGGATCAATGAATTATACAGAAAATCGAAAGCGGAAGGCCTGACTGAAGCAGAGAAAAAAGAACAGAAGATTTTAAGGACAGAATATATGGACTCGGTGAAGAGAAATTTAAGAAGTCAGCTCAATAATATCGACATTGAAGAAAAGGACGGAAGTGTGATCAATCTCGGAGAAAAATATGGAAACAAAAAGGGACATTAGAAAAATGATGACGGCGCTTCGTGCCGCAATGTCTGAAAAAGAAAGAGCAGAGGCGGGGCGCGTCATCGCGGCGCGCCTTTTTTCTTCAAAGGTGTATGAAGACGCCGGCACAGTATGCTGCTATGCGTCTTTCGGAAGTGAAGTCCCTACGGAAGAAATTATAGAAGAATCGCTTAGAAGAGGAAAATGTGCTGCGGTTCCGAAAGTGACCGGAAAGCAAAAAATGAAGTTTGCCCTGATTCACAGTATGGCAGATTTAAAAGCGGGATTTCATGGGATACCGGAACCGGGATCATGGTGTCGGGAAATTCCAAAGTGTGGAAGCAAGCTGCTTGTGATCGTGCCCGGAGTTGTGTTTGACAGAGCGGGAAACCGAATCGGCTATGGCGGAGGATATTATGACTCATATTTGAAGCAGGCGGATTGCATAAAAGTCGGAGTGGCATTTGATTTTCAATGTGTGGAGCAGATTGTCCCGGAAGTGCATGACGTACCTGTAGATTATATTATTACGGAAAAGGAGATGATCACATGTCGGCAGGCTTGCCAAGAGATCCGGTGATGCTCTTAAGTGTTGTAAATACAAAATTAAGAGATTATTATTCGACGCTGGATGTGTTGTGTGAAGATATGCAGGTTGATAAACAAGAATTGATCGGTAAATTAGAGATGCTCGATTATACATATGATGCAGGCAGTAATCAGTTTGTGTGAGTGGAATAAGAGGAAGTTATGGAAAATAAAACATTTATAACAGCAGATGCAGAGAGAAATATTCCGGTAACAGAGCCGGAAAGACAATATTATTTTATAGAGAAAGCGAAAGAAAAATTAACAAAGCTTAAGGAAGAGGAAAAAAGAGAATTTACATTTTGCGTTACAACATTCGGTTGTCAGATGAATGCGAGAGATTCGGAAAAGCTGGTTGGTATTTTGGAACAGATTGGATATGTAGAAGAACCGGATGAGGAAAAAGCAGATTTTGTTATTTATAATACGTGTACTGTTCGGGAAAATGCAAATCAACGTGTGTACGGTCGTTTAGGACAGTTAGGCAGGATAAAAAAAGCGAATCCTCATATGATGATCGCTCTGTGCGGATGTATGATGCAGGAACCGGAGGTTGTGGAAAAACTGAAAAAAAGTTATCGGTTTGTAGATATTATTTTCGGAACGCATAATATATATAAATTCGCTGAGCTGATCGTCTCACGGATGAATTCAGGAAAAATGGTGATCGATATATGGAAAGATACCGACAAGATAGTAGAAGATCTGCCGAGTGAAAGGAAGTATCCGTTCAAGTCAGGAGTTAATATTATGTTCGGATGTAATAATTTCTGCAGTTATTGTATCGTTCCTTATGTAAGAGGTCGTGAAAGAAGCAGAGATCCGAAGGCAATCATAAGGGAAATCGAGCGTCTGGCAGAGGACGGTGTCGTAGAAGTAATGCTGCTTGGACAAAATGTCAATTCCTATGGGAAAACACTGGAGCATCCGATGACGTTTGCACAGCTTCTTCGAGAAATCGAGAAGATTGATAAAATTGAACGAATCCGTTTTATGACATCCCATCCAAAGGATCTTTCGGATGAATTGATCGAAGTGATGGCACAGTCAAAAAAAATCTGTCGTCATTTACATCTTCCTGTGCAGTCGGGAAGCACGCGCATATTAGAAAAAATGAACAGACGTTATACAAAAGAACATTATCTTAAACTTGTGGAAAAGCTTAGAGAGGCAATACCGGATATTTCACTGACAACGGATATTATTGTAGGTTTTCCCGGAGAGACGGAAGAAGATTTCCAGGAAACGCTGGATGTGGTGCGTAAAGTTCAATATGATAGTGCGTTCACATTTATCTATTCTAAGCGTACAGGAACGCCTGCGGCTGTTATGGAAGATCAGATATCGGATGATGTTGTAAAAGACCGGTTCGGACGTCTTCTTGAAGAAGTACAGACGATTTCGTCAAAAATGTGCGCAAGGCATGAAGGAACAGTTCAAAGAGTACTTGTAGAGTCTTGCAATGAGCATGACGAGAGGTTGATGACAGGTCGTCTGAGCAATAATCTGCTTGTACATTTCCCCGGAGATGAATCTATGATCGGTACTTTTGCGGATGTGAGTCTTGATGAATGCAAAGGCTTTTATTATATAGGAAAAATTGTAGGAAAATAAAAAAAGACGTAAGAACAAAGGTGACTATTCGTAAGAAACATCGGATAGTTGCCTTTTTGTTATTTTAAAAACTTTTTTGATTCATATTTTCGGGAGATGGACATATATTGTGTAAAGAGGTGGACAAGATGGAAAAAACAGGGAAGAAAATATCACATGTGACAGGAGTTTTAGCCAGATCGGTGCGTATGATCATTGAAAATATTTTGCGTGAAGGCGGAGCTCTTCAGGAAATAAGAATGAGGATCGGACAGCCGCTTACTGTTATGATCGATGGTGAAGAACAGATACTTCCGTTAAAAGAAAGAGCACATATTGTTACAAAGGAAGAAATAAAAGAGACGATAGAATATATGAGCAGATACTCTTTATATGCATATGAAAACGAGTTAAGGCAGGGGTTTCTGACATTGGAAGGAGGACATAGGGTGGGAGTTGCAGGAAAAGTGATCGTCGACCGTGGGAAAGTAAAAAATATTCAGTACATATCATCGCTTAATATCAGGATCGCTCACGAAGTGATAGGTTGTGCCGATGAATTGATTCCATATATTACGAAAAATAAAAAAGTATGCCATACATTGATCATTTCACCTCCGCGTTGTGGAAAAACAACACTTCTCAGAGATTTGATTCGTCAGATATCAGATGGAAATGAATATGTAAAAGGCTGTTCGGTCGGCGTAGTAGACGAACGTTCGGAAATCGGAGGCTGCTATATGGGGATTGTGCAAAACAATCTCGGGATGCGCACGGACGTTCTGGACTGCTGTCCGAAAGCAGAAGGAATGATCATGCTGATCCGTTCGATGTCTCCTCAGGTCGTGGCAGTGGATGAAATCGGTACGGCAGAAGATATCCATGCTATTGAATATGCGATGCAGTGCGGCTGCAAACTGATAGCCAGTGTACATGGCATGGATATGGAGGAGGCGGCGAGAAAGCCGGTTCTGGGGGAAATGATACGCAGAAAAATGTTTGAACGGTATATTGTGCTTGGAAATGCCGGACGTCCGGGGAAAGTAAAAGAGATTTATGATGAGCGGGGGAGTGTTTTGTGCAGAAAGTGATCGGAGGGATTCTTATATTATCTGCAACTGCAGGAGCCGGTGTTGTGTATGGAAATGAATTGAAAAGATATTTACGGAACATGGTTTATCTGCGATATGTATTTGGACTGATCAGGGGGGAGATAGAATATACTTGCGCACCTCTTCCTGAAATTTTTTTCGGCGTCTCTGCCCGTGTAAAAGAACCGTACCGAAGGTGGCTGAAAAAAACGGCGGAAGAAATGGAGTGTCGAGACTTATCAGGGTTTGCGAGGGTATGGAACAGATGTACGGACAAGTATTTGGAAATACCGGGATTAAAACAGGAGCATAAGATACTTATAAAAGAACCCGGAACATTTCTCGGAAGTTTTGAAAAAGATATATCAGATCGTGCAATGGAAATGTATTTGAATAAAATGGATCTGGAGATCGAGAAACTTAGAGCGGAACTGGCGTCGAAGGTAAAGGTCGGCAGGTGTCTCGGAGTTATGGCGGGTTTATTTTTTATAGTGCTGTTGATTTGACCGGATAACAGCAGGAGGAAATATGGATATCAGTCTTATTTTTAAAATTGCGGCAGTAGGAATACTTGTTTCTATTTTAAGTCAGGTATTAAAACACAGCGGCAGAGAAGAACAGGCATTTCTTGCAAGTCTGGCCGGACTTATTTTAGTGTTGTCATGGGTGCTTCCTTACATTTATGATCTTTTTCGTACTGTCAGACAATTATTCTCATTATAGTAAACGAAAGTGCGGGAAATGAGAAAAGAAAATGAAAATAGAAGAGGAAGAGGTGAGAGCAGATGAGCATGATACAGGCCGGAATGATCGGAGTGATCGGTGCAATGTTGGCGATCCAGTTAAAAGGAAGTAAGGCAGAATACGGGATTTATGTAAGCGTAGCGGTAAGCATTGTTCTATTTGTGCTCATCTCAGACAGGCTTGGTATTTTCGTTCGTACTGTAAAAGAACTTATAGCATACGCTCATCTTGAAACAAGCTATTTTTCCGTAATTCTTAAGATGGTCGGCATTACTTATATTGCGGAATTTGCTTCCGGAATTTGCAAAGATGCAGGATATCAAACGATTGCGGGACAGATAGAAACGTTCGCAAAGCTGACGATATTGACGCTTGGGATGCCGGTTTTGACGGCTTTGCTTGAAACAGTCAGGGAGTTTCTGTCATGAAAGGAAGAAAAGGAAGATTTCTTTTTACATTATTATTAACGCTTCTCGTATTTGGGTTCGGGACAAGGATCGTCCGGGCAGATGAAACAGATAATTTTCAATCGGATAAAAAAAATATAGGAACAGCGGAAACAAAAATATTGGAAGAAGAGTTTGATTTTAAAGAAATTGAAAAAAGTCTATCGGAATTGTTTCCAAAAGAGAAAATTTCCTTTGAAGAAGTTGTATCTTCTTTTCTGTCAGGAGAGCCGGGGGAAATGTTAGAATTGCTTACGGGATACATAAGAGACGAGATAGCCTATGAGTTTTTGTACAGCAAAAAAACTCTCGTTTCTATTATATTGATTGCCGTTATGGCGGCTGTATTCAGCAATTTTGCGGGAGCTTTTCAAAGCAGACAGATTTCGGGAATGAGTTTTTACGTTGTATATATGCTTTTGATCACGCTTTGTTTGATGTCTTTTCGGACGGCGGTTTATGGAATCAGTGAAAAATTGGAGTCTCTTACGACGTTTATGAGAGTTCTTTGTCCCGGATATTTTCTTGCGGTGGCGTTTTCGTCGGGAAGCGCGACTTCAATCTTTTTTTATAATTTGATTCTTTTTCTGATTTATATTTCAGAGCTTGTGATCGTAAGGTTTCTCTTCCCGGTCATAAATGTTTATATTATGGTGCAGATGCTTGGAAACTTAACGGAAGAGGATCTCTTTTCTGAATTTGCCGATCTGTTGAAAAAAGCGGTGACATGGACGCTTCGTACGATCGTTGCATGTATTGTCGGGGTGAATGTTGTGCAAGGGCTGTTGGCACCTGCGATAGATACGGTAAAAAGAAGTGCGCTTACAAGGACGGCAGAGGCACTTCCGTGGATAGGAAATGTGATGGGAGGAATGGCGGAAGTGACAATGGGAACGATTGTTTTGATTAAAAACGGAATCGGAATGGCAGGAGCTTTTATAGCGGTTTTAATATGTGCGGTTCCGATTCTGCAAATGTTGTTGTCTGCGCTTTTGTATAAAATGGCGGCGGCAGCGGTACAGCCGGTTTCAGACAAAAGAATTACCGCTTGTATCCGCGGAGTGAGCGAGGGGTATGAAATGATAGTTTCCGTTATTTTTACAGTAGGATTTTTATTTTTGCTTACAATAGCGGTTGTGGCCGGAGTAACTACATGAAATATGAAAAATGATAACTATATAAAGAACAAAAAGTGCAGGACTGAAAATATATATGTGTATGCTTTGTTTCGTTAAAGGGAGGCAAAAATGCTTGAAGAAGTATATAAATGGATTCAAAATATAGCAGTATATCTTGTTGTAGTGACGGCGATGCTTCATGCAGTACCGGGAAAAGATTATGAAAGATATATTCGTTTTTTCTCCGGTCTTGTATTGATCGTTCTTATTTTTATGCCGGTCTTAAGTGTGTTTGGCATGAAAGAAACATTCGGAACAATCTACAGTAATCAGGTATATGAAAAAGAAAGAAAAGAACTGGAAGAGGCAGGAAACTCTTATGAGGAAATGCTGAAAAATTATATAGAAGAAAATAAAGAGGAAGAACATACAGGAACAAAAGAAGCGGATACAGATGCCGGAAAGGAGTCGATAAAAGATGGATTTGAAAAAGGCAAAAGAGTATATTAAGGCATTAAAAAACGGGGAAAAGTTTCCGAAGAAAAACATGTTTCTCATTATGTTTTTGCTTGGCGCGCTGCTGTTTGTTATTGTTCTTCCGACCGGTTCCTCTGCCCCGACTTCGGAAAAAGGCGGATTAGATGAAAATAAAAGAAAAGAAAATGAAAATTTACAAACGGGAGAATATGAGACGTACATAGAAGAAAAAACATCTTCCGTGCTGTCGCAGGTGAAAGGAGCAGGAAAAGTAACCGTGATGGTGACGCTTAAATCAAACGGACAGAAATTGATTGAAAAAGATCATTCGGGAAGTACGCAGATCCAAGAAGAGACATCCGACGGCAATGTTCGGAAAGATTCGGAAAGTACGTCGGAGAAAATCAGCGTATATGAGCAGACGGCAGACGGAGCATCTGTTCCTTATGTAAGCAAAGAACTGACGCCGGAAGTTGAAGGGGTGATTGTGATTGCGGACGGAGGAGGTGATGCAGTTGTTGCCCGTAATCTTACAGAAGCGGTACAGGCATTATTTGGTGTGGAAGCGCATAAGATAAAAATAATGAAACGGGGATGATACATAAAAAGGAGGCTTGTGAAGTGAAACGAGTATTTAAGAAAAATCAGATTATCATCGCTGCGTTGGCGGTGATGATCGCAGTGGCGGGATATTTGAATTATTCCGGAAAAATGTTTCATGAAAAAGACGGGGGAGCTGAGGAAGCAAATGCAGATCTTGCAAATCAGGAGCTGCTCGATATTTCGGAAGAGGACATAGAGACGGTAGGAGACGAGATTGCAAGTAATGATTCCGATGTAGAGGGAACACCGGGGGAAGCTGTACTGACGAATGGAAGTGCAGAAACGACAGTTGCACAGGCGAAGGTAACACGGGAGCAGGTAAGGGCTCAGAATAAAGAGACGCTTCAGGGAATTATAGATAATACAAATTTAAGTGAGTCGGAAAAACAAGAAGCGGTATCACAGCTTGTACAGATGACTCAGATCGCAGAGCAGGAAGCGGCAGTGGAGACAATGATGGCTTCAAAAGGATTTTCGGAAGCGGTTGTAAGTATTGACGCAGACTCTGCGGATATCGTAGTAAAAGCAGAAGAACTTACAGATGCGAATCGAGCTCAAATCGAGGATATTGTGACAAGAAAGACAAAAATTGCACCGGAAAATATTGTGATCACCCCGATTCGTGAATAAAAAGTATCCGGCTGTATGTGACAAATGAAAAATTCGATTGTATCTGAATGTTTGCCTGAATCCCGTGGTTGAAGTATCTTTTGAGATATGATAAACTAAATTGGTATGTCCGGAAGATGTTCCGGGAAAAATAAAAGAACGAACAGATGCATTTTATAAGCATTAGGAGAAAAGAAACATATGTCAGAGATAACGAATGAAATAAAAAAGAGAAGAACATTTGCCATCATTTCTCATCCCGATGCGGGAAAGACAACGCTGACGGAAAAATTTCTATTATATGGAGGGGTGATCAATCAGGCGGGTTCTGTCAAGGGAAAAGCGACATCCAAACATGCAGTTTCAGATTGGATGGAAATAGAAAAAGAAAGAGGTATTTCGGTTACTTCTTCTGTATTGCAGTTTAATTACGATGGATACTGCATTAATATCCTTGATACGCCGGGGCATCAGGATTTCTCGGAAGATACTTACAGAACACTGATGGCGGCAGATTCGGCGGTTATGGTGATTGATGCGTCGAAGGGTGTGGAGGCTCAGACGCGAAAACTGTTTAAAGTATGTGCGATGCGTCATATTCCGATTTTTACCTTTATCAATAAGATGGATCGTGACGCAAAAGATACGTTCGATCTTTTGGATGATATCGAAAAGGAGCTCGGCATTCCGACTTGTCCGGTAAACTGGCCGATCGGCTCGGGAAAAGCATTTAAAGGCGTGTATGACAGACAGAAAAAGGAAGTAGAACTTTTCTCGGATACGAGGAAAGGAACAGCGACAGGTGAAGTGAAAGTTGTAGCTATGAACAATCCGGAGATTGACTGGCTGATCGGAGATGAAGCAAAGACAACTCTGATGGAAGAAATCGAACTTTTGGACGGCGCTTCGGCAGAATTTGACAGAGAGCTTGTCGATAAAGGCGAGCTCTCTCCGGTGTTCTTCGGTTCTGCACTTACTAACTTCGGAGTGGAAACGTTTTTAAGACATTTTCTTTCCATGACGACGTCCCCTTTGCCGAGGATGTCAGATCATGGTGCGATCGATCCGATGAAAGAAAAAGAATTTTCGGCCTTTGTTTTTAAAATTCAGGCAAATATGAATAAAGCTCATAGGGACAGAATTGCGTTTATGCGTATTTGTTCGGGTGAGTTTGATGCCGGGATGAACGTATATCATGTTCAGGGGAAAAAAGACGTAAGGCTTTCCCAGCCGCAGCAAATGATTGCCAGTGAAAGGAAAATTATAGACAAAGCATACGGGGGAGATATTATCGGTGTATTTGATCCGGGAATTTTTTCGATAGGCGATACACTGACAACGTCAAAAGAAAAATTTGCTTATGAAGGAATTCCGACATTTGCGCCTGAGCATTTTGCAAGAGTGCGTCAGGTTGACACGATGAAAAGGAAACAGTTTGTAAAAGGAATCAATCAAATTGCCCAGGAAGGAGCAATTCAGATCTTTCAGGAATATAACACGGGAATGGAAGAAATCATTGTCGGCGTTGTCGGCGTTTTGCAGTTTGATGTATTGAAATACCGTTTGAAAAATGAATATAATGTAGAGATCCTTCTCGAAAACCTTCCGTACGAATATATCCGATGGATCGAGAGTGCGGATACGGATCTTGACCGTATAAGCGGAACGTCGGATATGAAGAAAATAAAAGATTTGAAAGACCGGCCGTTGCTTTTGTTCATCCATGAGTGGAGCATTAGAATGACGTTGGAAAGAAATGACGGACTTGTTCTTTCAGAGTTTGGAAGATCTTAAAAATCGGATTCAAATACAGAGTTCTCTTGGCGGTGAACTTTTTCTTTGCAAACGGATGGAGATTTGTTATAATAAGAAAAGAGATGATACAAAACGGGAGGTTTTGAATATGGCTAAGGACGAAAGAAATGCTTATACAATACAAAATGATGCGAGTCTCGGCGAAGTGAAGATCGCGGATGAAGTTGTAGCGATCATCGCGGCTCTGGCTGCTACGGAAGTGGATGGCGTTGCTTCCATGGCCGGAAATATTACGAATGAAGTGATTGGAAAGCTTGGAATCAAGAACCTGTCAAAAGGCGTAAAGGTAGATGTATTAGAGGGTGTCGTTACAGTATCTCTGGCATTAAACCTGAAATATGATTACAGTATTATGGAAGTTACGAAAAAAGTTCAGGAAAAGGTGAAAAATGCGGTTGAGAATATGACGGGGCTTGAGGTTGCGGATGTCAATATTAAGGTTGCCGGAGTAGAGATGGAGAAACAGAACTGATCTGCTTTCGTATTGCAATATGTGACAAGGCGATCCGCCCCTGACATTGATACTAAGGGATGTCGCAAGACATCCTTTTTCAATATTGCGGCAATAAGATACAAGCGGGTACGAGCAGGACAGGAAGATGGCAAAAGGCCGTGTGCGCCGACAGAAGATGATTATGACAATAGAGAGGAATTACTATGGTAAGAACGGAACTTCGGGAACATATATTTAAAATGCTTTTTCAGATCGAGTTTAATGATTCTGTTGATATGCCGGAGAATTTGAACTACTATTTTGAGACGCTTGAAGATGCAAAAGAAAAAGACAAACAGTATATACAAAATAAATATGAAGCGATTTTATCACACATAGAAGAAATCGACGGACTTTTAAATGAGAACGCGACAGGCTGGAAAACGACAAGAATGAACAAAGTCGATCTGTCAATTTTACGGCTGGCGCTTTACGAGATAAAATGGGATGAGGACGTTCCGGCAAAAGTTGCGATCAACGAGGCTGTTGAGCTTGCGAAACGTTTCGGAGGAGATAATAGCTCGTCGTTTGTAAATGGTGTGCTTGCTAAATTTGCAAAACAGGAGTTATAAAATGAGCGGCATTTATACAGTGAAGCAGGTTAATTCTTATATAAAGAATATGTTTACACAGGATTTCATGCTGAACCGTATCTATGTAAAGGGAGAAATTTCCAACTGTAAATATCACCCATCAGGACATATTTATTTTTCTTTGAAAGATGAGTCCGGCACGATTGCCTGTGTTATGTTTGCAGGCTCAAGGGCGGGGCTTTCTTTTACATTGAAAAACGGCCAGCGGGTTATCGCATTCGGTTCAGTAAGCGTATATGAAAGAGATGGCAAATATCAGCTTTATGCAAGAGAAATCAAGCTGGACGGAGCAGGAGAACTCTATGAAAAGTTCGAGGCGCTTAAGCGGGAACTTTGTGAAATGGGGATGTTTTCAGACGAATATAAGCAGCGAATTCCTGCCTATGTAAAAACAGTTGGGATTGTGACGGCGCAAAACGGAGCGGCGGTAAGAGATATAATCAATGTTGCAAAACGTAGAAATCCATATGTTCAGCTCATTCTTTATCCGGCTCTTGTTCAGGGTGAAGGAGCGGTGAAGAGCATTATAAGAGGAATACGGATGCTAGAACAACAAGGTGTGGATGTTATGATCGTTGGCAGGGGCGGCGGAAGTATTGAGGAGTTGTGGGCGTTTAACGAAGAAGAGGTTGCACGTGCAATTTTTGAATGTTCCGTTCCGGTCATATCTGCGGTAGGTCATGAAACAGATGTTACGATCGCAGATTTTGTTGCGGATTTACGAGCTCCGACTCCCTCAGCAGCAGCCGAATTGGCAGTGTACGAGATCCGCGAATGTAAAAAAACGATGTCTGCGTATGAAGACAGAATTGTTCGGGCTGCCTTGTCACAGATCGGTTTTTTCAGGACGAAAGCGGAGCGTTTCTCAATGAGGCTGAAACTGCTTCATCCACGGCACAAATTATATGAGCACAGGCAATTTACGGCAGAGATGGAAAACAGGATTCGCGATCTTATGGAACGAAGACTGACGCAGGAAAAACATCGTCTGGCCTTGAATGCCGAACGAATGAAAAGAGTGTCTCCTCTTTTAAAACTGAGCAGCGGATACTCGTATATAAGATCCGAAGAAGGAAAAAATATACGATCGACAGCTCAGGTGAAATGGGGAGAAAAATTGGAAATCTTTGTAAGCGACGGAAAGATCGAAGCGGAGGTTCATAATACGGAAACAATGATTCACGGATAAAAACGGATCGGCGGAGGTTAAAGTGTCAGAGAAAAAGAAAGAAAATCTTGAGGAGATGTTCAAAGATTTGGAAGAACTGATCGGAAAGATGGAAAATGAAGAAATCACGTTAGAACAAACATTTGATCTATATAATAAAGGAATGGAACTTCTTAAAAAATGTAACTTATCCATAGACGAGGTAGAAAAAAAGGTTCTCGTTCTTGATGAAAATGGAGAAACAGATGAATTTTAAAGAAGACTGTAGAAAACGAACAGAAAAAATAGAAGAGATTTTACGAAAATACCTGCCGAATCAGACAGGACATCAGCAGATCATAGAAGAAGCGATGGAATATAGTCTGATGGCAGGCGGAAAACGCCTTCGTCCGATGCTCATGAAAGAGACGTTTGACTTGTTTGGCGGAAAAGGCGGGGTCATCGAGCCGTTTATGGCCGCTATCGAGATGATCCATACATATTCTCTTGTTCATGATGACCTTCCGGCCATGGATAATGATGATTATCGAAGAGGACGGAAGACGACTCATGTCGTATACGGAGAAGATATGGGAATTTTGACAGGGGACGCACTTTTGAATTACGCATTTGAGACTGCATGCAGCGCTTTTGAAACAGATCCTCAAAACAGCATTCTAATCGGAAGAGCTCTGAAAATTCTTGCAGGCAAAGCCGGAATTTACGGAATGATCGGAGGTCAGGTTGTTGATGTAAAATCTGCAGGATGCGAAATATCAGGAGAACTTCTTGCGTTTATTTATAGATTGAAAACAGGAGCGCTTATTGAGGCGTCTGTAATGATAGGAGCTGTTCTTGCAGGGGCAAAAGAAGAGGAAATCGGAAAAATGGAAGAAATCGCCGGGAAAATAGGACTGGCATTCCAAATACAAGACGATATTCTTGATGTGACGAGTACGACAGAAATACTCGGAAAGCCGGTGCACAGCGATGAAAAAAACGAAAAAACGACTTACGTTACTTGGAAGGGGCTTGAAAAGGCAAAAGAAGAGGCTGCTCGTCTGACAGAAGAGGCGGTAGAAGAACTTCGTTCTATCGGAAAAGAGTGCGGATTTATGGAGGAACTGCTCCGAAGACTTGTATACAGAGAAAAATAGAACTAGGAGGATCAATCATGATAATTGAAATGATCCAGAAAGAGAACGATATAAAAAAACTTGATCATACACAGCTAAAAGAACTTGCAGAAGAGATCCGGGGATTTCTTCTTGATAAGATCAGTTGTACAGGAGGACATCTGGCCTCAAATCTGGGTGTTGTAGAATTGACGATGGCGCTTCATCTTACACTGGATTTTCCGCAGGATAAATTGATCTGGGATGTAGGTCATCAATCTTATACGCATAAACTTCTTACAGGAAGAAAAGATGGTTTTGACGATCTGCGTAAATATGGCGGCATGAGTGGATTTCCGAAACGAAAAGAAAGTGAATGTGATGCTTTTGATACAGGGCATAGTTCTACATCTATTTCGGCAGGTCTGGGGTATGTTGCGGCAAGAGAACTGAAAGGGGAAAAATACAATGTCGTTTCAGTGATCGGAGACGGAGCAATGACCGGGGGAATGGCATTTGAGGCATTGAATAATGCTTCCCGTTTGAAAAGTAATTTTATTATCGTGCTGAATGATAATAATATGTCAATTTCTGAAAATGTCGGCGGAGTATCGAAATATTTGGGATGCCTGCGGACAGCACAGGCATATACTGATCTGAAAAAGGGTGTTGAAGATACTTTAAAAAAAATACCGGGGACAGGCGATCGGATCGTCAGCAGGCTGAAAAAGACAAAAAGTGGGATTAAACAGTTATTTGTTCCGGGAATGTTTTTTGAAGATATGGATATTACATATTTAGGACCTGTGGACGGACATGATGTTAAAGAGATGGTGCGTGTGTTCAATGAGGCAAAAAGGGTGGATCATGCCGTTTTAGTACATGTACTTACGAAAAAAGGAAAAGGGTATCTTCCGGCAGAGGAAAATCCGGCAAAATTTCATGGGACAGGTCCGTTCCATCTTGAGACCGGAGATGCGAAAGAATCAAAAGGGGCGGATACTTATACGGAAGTATTTTCTAAAGTGCTGCTTGATATTGCAAAAAAAGACGAGCGTATCGTTGCGATTACGGCTGCGATGGCGGACGGAACAGGTCTTACTCCGTTTGCAAAGCATTTCCCAAATCGTTTTTTTGATGTGGGGATCGCGGAAGAACATGCGATGACATTTGCGGCAGGTCTTGCGGCGGGGGGAATGAAACCGATATTTGCAGTATATTCTTCGTTTTTGCAAAGAGCGTATGACCAGACGCTTCATGATGTCTGTCTGCAAAATCTTCCGGTTGTGATCGCGGTAGACAGGGCGGGTCTTGTCGGAAGTGACGGTGAAACACATCAGGGGGTGTTTGATTTGTCATTTTTATCAATGATTCCGAATATGACGATCATTTCTCCGAAAAACAGATGGGAAATGGCAGATATGATACGGTTTGCGGCAGATTTTCCATATCCGATCGCAGTGCGGTATCCAAGAGGAGGGGCATATGAAGGAATGAAACAATTCCGCAGTCCGATCTGTTACGGGAAAAGTGAACTGCTGTATGAAGAAGAAAAGATTGTGATCATATTTGTAGGTCATATGGCAGAACTTGCAGATCAGGTGAGAAAAGGCCTGAAAGAAAAAGGATATTGCTGTTCTCTTGTAAATGCAAGGTTTGTAAAACCTCTTGATACAGAATTGCTGGAAAGATTAGCGAAGAATCACGATCTGTATGTAACGATTGAAGAAAACATGCTGACAGGCGGATTCGGGGAACAGGTTCTTGATTATATTTCAGGAGCAGGTATTAATGTACGTGTGAAAAATTTCGGGATAGCCGATGACTATGTAGAACATGGAAATGTAGATCTGCTCCGCAGGGAAGTAGGTCTTGATAAAGATACGATCGTAAAGCAGATAATTGATGAATATGTGTAACTGAAAGGAAAAAAATATGAAAGAACGCTTGGATGTATTACTTGTAAAAAGAAATCTGGCGGAGTCAAGGGAAAAGGCAAAAGCGATCATTATGTCCGGAAATGTTTTTGTGGAGGGACAAAGAGAAGATAAAGCGGGAAGCACGTTCCCGGAAGAAGTCAGTATCGAAGTTCGGGGGCATACACTTCCGTATGTAAGCAGAGGCGGCTTGAAATTAGAAAAAGCGATCGCAAATTTTGATGTCAGCGTAAAAGATAAAGTCTGTACGGACGTCGGTTCTTCAACGGGCGGTTTTACAGATTGCATGCTTCAAAACGGTGCAAAAAAGGTGTTTGCGATCGATGTGGGACGAGGACAGCTTGATTGGAAACTGAGAAACGACCCGAGAGTTATCTGCATGGAAAAGACGAATATTCGATATGTGACACCTGAAGATTTGGGAGAAGAAATTGATTTTTCTTCTATTGATGTCTCATTTATTTCGCTTACGAAAGTATTGGAGCCGATTCGTAATTATTTGGCAAAAGACGGTGAGATCGTAGCTCTTATCAAACCGCAGTTTGAGGCGGGACGGGAAAAAGTAGGGAAAAAAGGTGTCGTAAGAGAAAAGAGCACACACCGGGAAGTGATTCAGAAAATTATGGATTATGCTATGTCGATCGGTTTCGATCTGTGTGCCCTTGATTTTTCTCCGATCAAAGGACCGGAAGGAAATATAGAGTATTTGATTCATTTGAAAAAGAGTGAAAATGAGGCCGGAGAAAATCTCGGCGGACTTGATCCTGTTACTGTTTCAGACAGAGCATTTGAGACGCTGGCAAAGCAGCACGCTTAAGTAATGTATGCGATGCAGTATTTTGTAAAAACAAGAGGACTAAAATGGATTGCTTTTATATTATTACAAATAAATTAAAAGATAAAGATTATGCGATCACGAGTCAGATTGAACAATATATTCAATCTTCCGGTAAAAAATGTTTTTTGTCGGAAAAAGACAGTGAGGGACATATTATTCCGGGAACTGTTCCTAAGGAAGCAGAATGCGGATTGGTACTAGGTGGTGACGGAACTTTAATCCGTGCGGTCAGAGATCTTGGAGAGCGAAGCCTTCCGCTGCTTGGGATCAATCTTGGAACGCTCGGATATCTTACAGATGTGGATCTGGAAGATTTTGAAAGTGCATTGGATCATTTGTTTTCAGAGACTCCGGTTATTGAAGAACGGATGATGCTGGAAGGAAGCTTTCGTAATTCTCGGAAAGATATGGCGATGAACGATATTGTCATTGCAAGAGAAGGAAAAGTCCGTATCGTAAGTTTTCATATTTATGTCAACGGGGCGCTTTTGAATACTTATCATGCAGATGGGGTAATCATATCGACCCCAACCGGAAGTACAGGTTATAATCTGTCGGCAGGAGGCCCGATCGTTGAACCGACAGCACAGATGATCGTGATCACCCCGATCTGTTCGCATGCGCTTAATACTAGCAGTGTTGTTTTGTCAGCCGATGATCTGATCGAAGTGGAAGTGTGCGAAGGCCGTTATGGAAGGCAGGAACAGGTTTCTCTTTGTTTTGACGGTGCAGAACAGACAACTCTTGTCACGGGAGAAAGAGTTTGTATTAAGCGGTCGTCTCAGACGGCAAAACTGATCAAATTAAGCAAAGAAAGCTTTATGAAAACAATGCGTAAAAAAATGAAAGGAAATTGAACATATGAAAGTCAGCCGTCATGCAAAAATTATTGAACTTATCAGTCAGTATGATATTGAAACACAGGAAGAACTGGCAGAATATCTGAATAATGCGGGATTTAAAGTGACGCAGGCTACTGTGTCGAGAGATATACGTGATCTGAAGTTGTCGAAAGTATCTACAGGAAGCGGACATCAGAAATATATTCTTCACAGGATCGAAGAACCCGGAATGAGTGAAAAATATATACGTGTTTTAAAAGATGGGTATGTGGCGATGGATATGGCGCAGAATATTCTGGTGATCAAGACTGTTTCCGGTATGGCAATGGCTGTGGCTGCCGCTGTAGACGCAATGAAATGGCATGAGGTCGTAGGCTGTATTGCAGGAGACGATACGATCATGTGTGCAATCAGAACTGTAGAAGATACAGCGGCCGTAATGGATAAGATAAGAAAGATCGTTTCAAGAGAAGTATAGGTGAATGGTATGCTACAAAATCTACATGTAAAAAATATTGCTTTGATCGATGAGACAGAAGTAGATTTCGGACAAGGATTGAATATATTGACAGGAGAAACAGGGGCGGGAAAGTCTATCTTGCTCGGTTCTGTCGGACTGGCTCTTGGCGGAAAGTATAGTTCTGATCTTTTGAGAAACGGGGCGGAAAATGGTCTGGTAGAGCTGACTTTTTCGGTTGACGACGGACAGATCAGACAAAAACTGGAAGAGATGGATATTATTCCGGATGACGGTATGGTTACTTTAACAAGAAAGTTTACAGGAAGCAGAAGCATAAGCCGTATTAACGGAGAAACAGTGAATACAGGAAAGTTGAAAGAAGCGGCAGAGCTTTTGATTGACATTCATGGTCAGCATGATAATAAAACCTTACTTCAAAGGAAGAATCATTTGGCGCTTCTAGATCTTTTTGGGAGAAAAGAGATTGCTCCGATCAAATCAGAAATGTCAAAATGCTATAAAGAATATCGGACGATCTGTAAAAAGGCGGAAGAAACTTCCTTAAATGATGAAGAAAGACGAAGAGAACTTTCGCTTTATGAATTTGAAGTGCATGAGATCGAAGAGGCTGCTCTTCGGGAAAATGAGGATGAAGAATTAGAGGAAACATACCGAAGGATGACGGAGAGCAGAAAAATTACGGATGCAGTTGCGCAGACTTATCGCTATACATGCGAGGATAGTTCGGCAAATGCAGGTGATTGTCTTACTCGGGCGATACGTGCGTTTCGGGAGGCGGCGGAATTTGATGAAGAGGGAGACCGTCTGTGCGGTCTGCTTATGGATGTGGACAGTCTTCTGAATGATTTTAACAGAGAACTTTCCGAATATGCCTCAAAATTTGAATTTTCGGAAGAAGAGTTCAAAGAGACAGAGGAACGGCTGAATCTGATCAATCATTTAAAAGCAAAATATGGAAGTTCTGTAAGCGATGTCCTTGCATATTGCGAATCAAAACGTCATAGAATAGAACAGCTTAATGATTATGATGCATATATAAAACAAATTGAAGAAGAGAAAGAAAAAGCGTTAAAAAAAGTAGAACGTGTAACGAAAAAACTTCATGATGTAAGAAATCGATATAAAACAGTTTTTGCTGACGAAATCTGTATTCATCTGAAGGAATTAAATTTTCTCGATACAAGGTTTGAGATACATTTAAAAGATGCAGGACAGTTTAGCGCAAACGGAAAAGACGAAGCGGAATTTTATCTTGCGCTTAATCCCGGCGAGCCTGTAAAGCCGCTTGAGAATATTGCATCAGGCGGAGAACTTTCTCGTATTATGCTTGCGATAAAAACGGTTCTGGCAGATGCGGAAGATACGCCGACTTTGATTTTTGACGAGATTGATGCCGGAATATCGGGAGTTACGGCAGCAAAAGTCGGAGAAAAACTAAAGCTGATAGGGAAAAGCAGGCAGGTGATTTGCATTACTCATCTTTCACAGATAGCAGCAGTGGCAGACAGTCATTTTCTGATTGAAAAATCTGCGGAAAACGCAAGCGTAAAAACAAGGATTCGTCTATTGAACGAAGAAGATTCGGTAAAAGAACTGGCGCGTATTCTGGGTGGAGATAAGATTACATCCAGTATTATGGAAAGTGCCCGTGAAATGAAAGAAATGGCAAAGAGTGAAATATAATACTAGTGTGGAAAAAGAAGAAACCACATATACTAGAAACGGATACAGAGAAGTATCCGTTTCTTTTTATATAGGAAAGAAGGAGCGGATGCGGATAAAAAATTATCGAGATATCAGAGAAAGGGTGTGGATATGTTGAAAAAACAAAAGTATGTGACCGCTGTATTCTGTCTATTCCTCTCCTTCTTCTTTGCAGCTATGGGTATTTTGCAGTATCAAATGATTCGTGGAAAGAAACCGGTTTCGACAGATGCGGGAATAGAAGCGATGAATAATGATACGGTACTTGTCGGAGGAATGCCGATTGGTATTTATATGGAAACGGACGGAGTGATGGTTCTTAATACAGAGCAGATTGCCGGAGCGGATGGAAAGGAGCATGAGCCTGCAAAAGGAATTGTTAAAACGGGCGATTATATTATGGCAGTAGATCATTGTAAGATTACGGGGAAAAAAGAGCTTTTGGATGCTGTCGGAAATCTAAACGGAACGTCCGTGGTGTTGACGGTCAGACGAAATGGGGAGACGATAGATTTGAAAATAAAGCCGGTTGAATATGAAGCAGGAGAATATCGGCTTGGCATATGGGTTCGGGATAATGTACAAGGACTGGGGACAGTTACTTTTTTAACTGATCAAAGTCGGTTTGGCGCGCTCGGTCATGGGATTCATGATGTGGATACAAGCGTTCTTATGTCGATCGCAAGGGGAAATGTATATCGCACGAGCATTCGAGATATTACAAAGGGGCAGAGCGGATCGCCGGGAAGTATGGAAGGGATGATCATTTATAATCAATACAATGTTCTCGGTACGATCGATAAAAATACAGAGGCTGGGATTTACGGGAAAATCGACAAAATTGATGAACTTTTCACAGAACAGACGGCAATCAGGACTGCAAAAAAAGAAGAAATTATAACAGGACCTGCTACAATCCGATGTTTTGTAGATAATGAAGTTAGAGAATTTGATATTGAAGTGACTCAAGTCGACAGGATGTCTCAGGAGATCAATAAAGGACTTGTGATCAAGGTGACAGATGAAGAACTTCTTGAAAAAACAGGGGGGATTATTCAGGGAATGAGCGGAAGTCCTATCATACAGAATGGAAAATTGATTGGTGCGGTAACCCACGTTTTCGTACAAGACTCGACAAAAGGCTACGGAATATTTATAGAAAATATGTTAAAACAGGTAAATTCGTCAGAAATGTGTGGATAAATGTCGAATTATTACTACAAGATTCGCTTGATTATGCAAATTTACACAGATATAATAAGCGAGTGGCGTTTTAAAGGGAAGGTCTCAAACTAAAGGAGAGACGAGAATGGAGCATTTGAGTGTGGCGATCGCTGACGACAACCAGAGAATTCTAGATATGCTTGACGACATCATACGAACGGACAAGGAACTGGATCTCGTCGGAAAAGCGAAAAACGGAGAGGAAATGTGTCAGATCATAAAGGACAGACAGCCGGATGTTGTCCTGCTTGATCTGATCATGCCGAAAATGGATGGATTGACAGTAATGGAGCATGTAAACAAGCAAGAGTTTGTCGACAAAAGACCGTATTTTATAGTGCTTACTGCTGTCGGACAGGAAAAAATTACAGAAGATGCCTTTAATAAAGGTGCGAATTACTATATTATGAAACCGTTTAATCATACGATTTTGTTGGATCGAATCAAATCGATCCGAAAGAAGCCTGCGGTTTTTGAAAAGAAAAGCGAAGAGAGTACGCAAGGAGTTTCATTGAGGCAGGAAAGCCTGGAAAGCAGAGTGACAAATATGCTTCATGAGATTGGAATACCGGCACATATTAAAGGATATCATTATCTGAGGGATGCGATCATGATGGCAGTAAACGACATGGATGTGCTGAATGCAATTACAAAAATATTGTATCCTACAGTTGCAAAAAAATACCGGACAACGTCAAGCCGCGTCGAACGGGCAATTCGACATGCGATCGAGGTGGCATGGAGCCGTGGAAAATTGGATACGCTTGATGAGCTTTTTGGATATACTGTGAGTACAGGAAAGGGGAAACCGACCAATTCAGAGTTTATTGCGCTGATTGCCGATACAATTCAGCTTGAATACAGGCATAAAAACTAGGAAAGTCCTTTTCATTGCGCAGAGAATAGGGTATAATAACAATTAACAGAATTCTTTCCGGGAATTTATGTGAAGAATGGGAGGATCAGGATATGAAAAATATTTTGTTTGCTGCATCGGAGTGTGTACCGTTTATCAAAACCGGAGGTCTGGCAGATGTTGTCGGTTCGCTTCCGAAAGATTTCGACAAAGAAAAATATGATGTTCGTGTTGTTATTCCGAATTACATGTGCATGAAACAGGAGTGGAAAGAGAAGTTAGAGTATGTTGCCCATTTTTATATGGACATTGCAGGTCAGGACAGGTATGTCGGAGTACTGAAGATTGAATTGAACGGTATTATTTTCTATTTTATCGATAATGAATATTATTTCAGTGGATTTGCTCCGTATGATGGAGATCCGAAGTGGAATATAGAAAAGTTTGCCTTCTTTTCAAAAGCAGTGCTGAGCATACTTCCGGTGATCGGATTTCGTCCGGAACTGATTCATTGTCATGACTGGCAGACGGGACTGATACCGGTTTATCTTGATAATTTCAGATATCTGGGAGAATACTATCGCGGAATTAAAACTGTGATGACAATCCACAATCTGAAATTCCAGGGGGTATGGGATACGAAATCTGTTCGCGGAATTACCGGACTTCCGGAATACTATTTCGTTCCGGATAAGATGGAGGCATATAAAGATGCAAACTTGCTTAAAGGCGGTATCGTATATGCCGATAAAGTGACAACGGTAAGTAACAGTTATGCAGAAGAGATCAAAACACCGTTTTACGGTGAAGGTCTTGACGGATTAATGTCGGCAAGGGCAAATGATCTTTGCGGTATTGTCAACGGCTTGGATTATACAGACTGGGATCCGGCTTCAGATCCTAGAATTGCAAAAACCTTTTCGGTTGAAGATTTCAGGAAGAATAAAGTTCTTAATAAGAAAGCACTGCAGGAAGAACTCGGTTTAGAGAAAGATACAAAAACGATGATGATCGGAATGATCTCACGGCTTACAGATCAAAAAGGATTTGATCTTGTCGATTACGTTATGGATGAACTTTGTCAGGATGCGGTTCAGATCGTTGTGCTTGGAACAGGTGATGTGAAATATGAGAATATGTTCCGTCATTTTGCATGGAAGTACTCCGGAAAAGTATCCGCAAACATCTTTTATTCGGATGAACTTTCACATAAGATTTATGCTTCCTGCGATGCATTTCTTATGCCATCACTGTTTGAACCGTGCGGATTAAGTCAGCTGATGAGCCTGCGTTATGGAACGATTCCGATTGTGCGTGAGACAGGCGGACTTAGAGATACGGTTGAAGCGTATAATGAATTTGAAAAGACGGGAACAGGATTTAGCTTTACTAATTATAATGCGCATGAGATGCTTAATACAGTTCGTTATGCGGAAAGAATTTATTATGACAGAAAACGTGACTGGAATAAGATCGTAGAACGTGCGATGAGCAAAGATTTTTCATGGAAGAATTCTGCCGGACAATATCAGGAATTATACAAGAGCTTGATCGGGGAATAAGACATATTAAGAGGTACATATAAAAACACAAGACGGACATTCGTTTCGTCTTGTGTTTTTTTGCAGCAGCGCCGAACAGGGGGTTAAATTTATCTAAGTTCTTGTCACTCGTTTGCAAATCCAAAATGTGCTTTTGGTATTTTCGGTCGTTTGAAGAAACAATACTTGACAGAAAAAGCGTTTTAGAGGATAATTTTACCTAAAAAATGTCGAAGGAAATGGATTTCTAATACTTAGCCGTACGACAGAGAAAAACAGTCAGGAGAGTAAAGATGAAAATTATAGACAGATTAAAAGAAGACAAAATACATATTTCATTTGAAGTGTTTCCGCCGAAGACCGATGCGGGATTTGAAAAAGTGATCGCGGCAACTGATGCTATGGCGAAGTTAAATCCGGCGTTTATCAGCGTGACATATGGTGCGGGCGGCGGTACGAGTAAGAATACGGCAAAGATCGCATCTCATATAAAGGATGATCTCGGAGTGGTTAGTCTTGCACACTTGACATGTGCTTCTTCAACGATAGAGGAAGTAAGAGATGTGATTGAAAATCTGAGAGAAAACGGGATTGAAAACATTCTTGCGCTTCGGGGAGATATCCCGGAAGGGATGTCGTTCCCGAACGGAAATCGTTTTAGATATGCATATGAGTTGATAGAGGAGATTCGTAAGCATGGCGATTTTTGTATCGGAGCAGCATGTTATCCGGAAGGTCATGTAGAAAACGAACATAAGGCAGAAGATATCAGGTATTTAAAACAAAAAGTAGATAGCGGCGTTGATTTTCTTACGACACAGATGTTTTTTGATAACGATATCCATTATAATTTTTTATACAGGATCAGGGAAGCAGGGATCAATGTTCCGGTACTTCCGGGAATTATGCCGATGACAAGTGAGAAACAGATGAAAAGAAGTCAGGAATTGTCAGGGACAGTGTTTCCGAGAAGATTTTTAGCTCTCCTTGACCGGTTTGGCAGCTCGGCGGCAGCGATGGAACAGGCGGGAATCGCATATGCGACCGATCAGATCATTGATCTTCTTTCTAACGGTGTGAACAATATTCATATTTATACAATGAATAAACCGCATGTTGCAGCTGCGATTATGAACAATTTGTCGGAGATTATAAAGGCGTAGGTGATAGAATGGAAAAACGTTTTCAGGAAGCTGTCCGCTATTTGGGGTATGGGAAAAATCCGGTAGATGAGGCAACAAGCCGTCTTGTTGAAAAAGGTTTTTTGGAGCTGGAAAAAGTATCGGCGCTTCGCTCGGTGTTTCGTATTTTTGAAATGAATCGGATAGATGAAGAAAAAGTTGCGATCGGAACATTACAGATTAGCAGCAAAAGCCTTGCAAGAAACTTAAATCATTGTGAAAAGGCTGTTTTGTTCGGCGCGACATTAGGGACAGGAGTGGATCGTCTGATAGCAAGAACGTCTCTGACAGATATGGCAAACGCTGTTGTGCTTCAGGCATGTGCAGCGGCAATGCTGGAAGAATTTTGTGATGAGAAACAATTTGAAATCGGCGAGGAACTTGAAAAGGAAGGCCTTTATCTGCGCCCGAGGTTCAGTCCGGGATACGGCGATTTTGATATCGGTTTTCAGAAATCATTTATGCAGATGCTGGATTGTGCAAAGGCAATCGGACTTACGATGACGGAAAGTTTTATGATGACACCGACGAAATCTGTTACCGCAGTGATCGGGGCAAGTCGAATAAAAGAGAGATGCCCGATTGCAGGCTGCGAAGTCTGCGATAAGAAAGAGTGTATTTACAGACGCTGACAGTTAGATGTATGAGACAAATATGTAGAGAAGGAAAACGACGAAAAAAAGGAGAAAGAGATGATCAGACAACGACTTGGAAAAGACCTCCTCTTTTTTGATGGGGGAATGGGAACTCTGCTTCAGGAAAAAGGGCTCGCGCCGGGAGAATTACCGGAGACGTGGAATCTGACACATTCGGAAGAAATATACAAGATACACAGGCAATATATAGAAGCCGGAAGCGATATCATTTTGACGAATACATTTGGTGCAAATGCGCTGAAGTTTCATGATGATTCCTGCTCTTTAGAAGAGATTATAAAGGCGGCGGTCAGCCATGTGAAAAAAGCAGAGCGGGAGGCGCTCTTACAAACAGGAGACGAGCGTAAAATCTATACGGCTCTTGATGTCGGACCTACGGGGAAATTGCTGAAACCTATGGGAGATCTGGAATTTGAGACGGCATATGAAGCCTTTAAAGAAGTGGTGATCTTAGGAGAGCAGACGGGAGCAGATTTAATCCATATAGAGACAATGAGCGATACATACGAATTAAAAGCAGCTGTTTTGGCGGCGAAAGAAAACACGTCTCTTCCGGTATTTGCTACCGTAATATTTGACGAGAGGAAAAAACTTTTGACAGGAGCGGATGTTTCATCTGTTGTTGCGCTTTTAGAAGGTTTAGGCGTCGATGCTCTCGGGATCAACTGCGCAATGGGACCAAAAGAGATGCTTCCGGTGTTGGAAGAACTGATCAAATATTCGTCTGTTCCGATTATTGTAAAGCCAAATGCAGGACTTCCGAAACAGAGAGACGGGAAAACATATTATGATGTGACAGAAGATGAATTTGCGGCATATATGGAGCAAATCGTCCGGATGGGGGCATGTGTGATCGGAGGCTGCTGTGGAACGACGCCGGAACATATCCGTGCCATGCGTAAAAGATGTGAAAACGCAGAACTTGTTCCGGTGACAGAAAAAGAGTTTACGGTTGTTTCCTCTTACGGGCAAAGCGTTATTTTGGGTGAAGGTTCAAAAATTATCGGAGAGCGGATAAATCCGACCGGTAAAAAACGGTTTAAACAAGCGCTGAAAGAACACGATCTTGACTATATTTTAAGAGAAGGGATTACACAGCAGGATCAGGGAGCTCACATTCTTGATGTGAATGTCGGACTGCCGGATATTGACGAGCCGGCGCTTATGGAAGAGGTAGTTCAGGAACTGCAAAGCGTCGTTAATATTCCGCTGCAGATAGATACGGTTGATGAAAAAGCGATGGAAAAAGCGCTTCGTATTTACAACGGAAAGGCAATGGTTAATTCCGTAAGCGGAAAGAAAGAGTCAATGGAAAAAGTGTTTCCTCTTGTAAAAAAATATGGCGGAGTTGTTATCGGTCTGACTTTGGATGAAGACGGAATTCCGGCGGATGCGGACGGACGTGTGAGGATTGCGGAAAAAATCATAAAAACAGCTGAAAAATTCGGGATTAAAAAGAAAGATATCGTAATCGACGCACTCGCAATGACGATCAGTTCTGAGCCGGAAGGAGCAAAAGTGACATTGGAGACGCTTCGCAGACTTCGAGATGAGATCGGAGTCAATACAGTTCTCGGAGTTTCTAATATATCCTTTGGACTTCCATGCCGCCCGATCGTAAACGCAGCCTTTTATACAATGGCAATGTTAAACGGTCTGAGTGCCGGAATTATAAATCCATCAGCGGAAGACATGATGAAATCGTGGTATGCATACCATGCTCTTATGAATCTGGATAATAATTGTGAACAATATATTCAAAAATATGCCAATTCGGTAGTGAGCACAAATATAATGAAAACATCTGAACTTTCCGAAATGAAATTAAAGGGGGAAAGTGACAGAAGCAGAAAAAGCAGCTCAAAAATGACGCTTCAAGAGGCAATCGAAAAAGGGCTGCGGGATGACGCGGGGAAAATTACAACAGATATGATTGCGACAGAAGCTCCGCTCGATATTATCAACGAAGAATTGATTCCTGCATTAAATCATGTCGGCGATGGCTTTGAAAAAGGAACTGTTTTTCTGCCTCAGCTTCTGATGAGTGCGGAAGCTGCAAAATCCGCATTTTCCGTTCTGAAGGAAAAGATGGAAAAAAGCGGTGAGATCAGAGAAAAAAAGGGACGAGTCATTTTGGCGACCGTGAAAGGAGATATTCATGATATCGGAAAAAATATCGTGAAAGTGCTTTTGGAAAATTACAGTTTTGATGTGATCGATCTTGGAAAAGACGTATCGCCTGAAAAAATTGTAGAAACGGCATGTGAAAAGCAAGTTCCGCTTGTCGGATTAAGCGCTCTTATGACAACAACGGTAGTCAGTATGGAAGAGACGATAAAGATGCTTCGGGAAAAGAAACCGGACTGTAAAGTGATGGTCGGAGGAGCTGTGCTCAACCAAGAGTATGCAGATATGATCGGCGCGGATTTTTATGGGAAAGATGCGATGCAGTCCGTACATTACGCCGAAAAGATTTTTAAAGATGCTCTGCAAAAAAGTGCCGATAAAAAAGAATAAATACTTGTCAGAGAAAGAGTGTTCGGTTGTTGACAATGATTTTGTAAACAGATATATTTAAAGAAATAGGAACAGATGTGCTCGTCGTTTCAATTTAGTATATCAGGAGGTAAGTGCAGATGATGAGAGGATTACATACTCCGGTACGGGCAATCCGGAGAAGAGTGTTTAAGGAAGTGGCGCAGCTTGGATTTAAGGCGGATGCGGATACGCTTCTTGCGGATATGGAAGCCATTCCGTATGCGATCGTAAATGAAGATGCGGAGAAATATCGGGAGAGTGTTTATCGTGCGCGGGCAATCGTAAGAGAACGCCTTCGCCTGGCGATGGGACTTTCTTTGCGTCCGGAAAACAAGCCGGTTCATTTGACTGCCGGCGTGGAGGCAAGTAATATTTCCGAAAAATATTATGAGCCGCCGTTGATGCAGGTTATTCCGTCGGCATGTGAAAGCTGTGAAGAAAATAAATATGAGGTAAGTAACATATGTAAAGGCTGTCTTGCGCATCCGTGTCAGGAAGTCTGTCCCAAAGGCGCTATTTCGATGGTAAACGGACGTTCTTATATCGATCAGGAGAAATGTATCAAATGCGGAAAATGCAAATCAGTCTGTCCGTACGATGCGATCGCGAAAAAAGAGCGTCCATGTCAGAACGCCTGCGGTGTGAATGCGATTAAATCCGACAAAATGGGGAGAGCATATATTGATAATGAAAAATGTGTTTCATGCGGTATGTGTATGGTAAGTTGTCCGTTTGGTGCGATTTCGGATAAGTCTCAGATATTCCAGCTTGCACGGGCGTTATCAGAAGGTGAAAATGTAATTGCGGAGATCGCTCCGGCATTTGTAGGGCAGTTCGGTGATAATATTACACCGAGAAATATTAAAGCCGCTCTTCGAGAACTCGGATTTTCGGAAGTGTATGAAGTTGCGCTTGGAGCAGACATCGGCGCGATTGCAGAGGCGCATCACTATGTGGATAAAGTTGTGACGGGTGAACTGCCGTTTCTTTTGACATCCTGTTGTCCTTCATGGGCTGTCATGGCAAAAAAATTTTTCCCGGATCTGATCGACCAGATTTCCCAGGAACTTACTCCTATGGTGGCGACGGCAAGGACAATTAAGCAGAAACACCCTGAAGCAAAAGTAGTCTTTATCGGACCATGTGCCGCGAAGAAACTGGAAGCGTCAAGAAGAAGCGTGCGAAGTGACGTTGATTTTGTTGTTACTTTTGAGGAATTGCAGGCAATGTTTGATGCAAAAGAGATCGATCTGACAGAGTATGAAGCAGAGTCTTCCTTCCATGATGCAACCGGAGCCGGCAGGGGATACGGATGTGCAGGCGGAGTTGCCGAGGCAATAGAAAAATGTATTAACGAGTATTATCCTGATGTACAGGTGAATATTGAGCACGCAGAAGGATTGAAGGAATGTAAAAAGATATTAACTCTGGCAAAGGCAGGCAAGATGAACGGTTGTCTGATCGAAGGAATGGGATGTCCGGGAGGATGTATTGCCGGAGCGGGAACGAATATTCCTCTTCCGAAGGCAAAGAAAGATCTTGCGGCTTTCGTGAAAAACTCAAGTAAATCAATTCCGCCGAAAGAATTAGAAGAGATTGAACTTGATTAAAATAAATACAAATTTGACAGCCGGACTGCAAGAAAAGAAAGCGGAAATGCCGCAAACGGAAAATTGCAGATAAAATATGGGATAAGATGAGTAAGCGGACGCCTTTTTTTGGCGTCCGCTTTACAAATATAACCCTCTATGATATATTATAAAACAGGCTTTTGGAGCGAAAGAGGAGGAAAATGCAATGAAGGCATATGGAGTAAATGAACTTAGAAAAATGTTTTTAGAGTTCTTTGAGAGTAAAGGACATCTTGCGATGAAGAGTTTTTCATTGGTGCCGCACAATGATAAGAGCCTTCTGCTTATCAATTCGGGTATGGCGCCGTTAAAACCATATTTTACAGGACAGGAGATTCCGCCGAGAAAGCGAGTGACTACCTGCCAGAAATGTATCCGTACGGGAGATATTGAAAATGTCGGAAAGACAGCGCGTCACGGTACATTTTTTGAAATGCTCGGAAATTTTTCATTTGGAGATTACTTTAAAGAAGAAGCGATTCAGTGGACATGGGAATTTCTGACAGAAGTAGTCGGTCTTGATCCGAATAGACTGTACCCGTCTGTATATGAGGACGATGCGGAAGCATTTGAAATATGGAATAAGAAGATGGGGATTCCGGCAGAACGTATCTTTAAATTCGGAAAAGAAGATAATTTCTGGGAGCATGGTTCCGGTCCGTGCGGACCCTGTTCAGAAGTGTATTATGACAGGGGAGAAAAATACGGCTGTGGAAGTCCTGATTGTACAGTAGGCTGCGAGTGCGACCGTTACATGGAAATTTGGAATAATGTATTTACACAGTTTGACAATGACGGAAACGGCAATTACAGTGAGCTGGAGCAGAAGAATATTGATACGGGAATGGGATTGGAACGTCTGGCGTCTGTTGTGCAGGATGTAGATTCTATTTTTGATGTTGATACGATCAAAGCGCTTCGCGATCACGTATGCCGCCTTGCGGAAAAAGAATACGGGGAAGAGTACAACAATGATGTCTCGATCCGCGTCATTACAGATCATGTCCGTTCTGTGACTTTTATGATCTCAGATGGAATTATGCCGTCTAATGAAGGCCGCGGTTATGTTCTTCGCCGTCTGCTTAGAAGAGCCTGCCGTCATGGAAGACTTCTCGGCATTCACAAAGGATTCCTGCCGGAGCTTGCAGAAACTGTGATTGCGGGATCAAAAGACGGTTATCCGGAGTTGGAGGAAAAGAAAGAATTTATTTTGAACGTGATCTCTAAAGAAGAAGAGCAGTTCAATAAAACAATAGATCAGGGACTTGGAATTTTGGCAGAGATGATCTCTGATATGGAGAAAAAAGAAGAAAAGACATTAAACGGCGAAGATGCTTTCCGCCTGTATGACACATATGGATTCCCTCTCGATCTGACAAAAGAAATTTTGGAAGAAAAAGGATTTTGTGTGGATGAAGATGGATTTAAAGCCTCCATGGAAGTTCAGAGAAAAAAAGCCCGTGACGCCCGTGAAGTGACGAATTATATGGGAGCTGATGTAACAGTATATGAGTCTATCGATCCGAATGTGACAAGTGAATTTGTCGGATATGAACATCTTACATGGGAATCAGACGTGACTGTTCTTACAACGGAAACGGAGATTGCGGACGCATTATCTGAAGGAGAGCACGGTACGGTCTTTGTTCAGGAGACCCCGTTTTATGCGACAAGCGGAGGTCAGGAGGCGGATACAGGATATATCCGCACTGCAGAAGGTGAATTTAAGGTAGAAGATACAGTGAAACTGCTCGGCGGAAAGATCGGACATGTCGGCGTTATGACAAAAGGAATGATCAAAGTCGGAGATAAAGTGATGTTGGAAGTGGATGCAAAAAAACGTGCTCTTTCGGCGCGAAACCACAGTGCAACCCACCTTCTTCAAAAAGCGCTTCGCACAGTGCTTGGAACTCATGTAGAACAGGCAGGATCAAGTGTAAATGAAGACAGACTTCGCTTCGATTTCACACATTTTTCGGCGATGACAGAAGATGAGATCGCGCAGGTTGAGAAACTTGTCAATGAAAGTATTGCAAAAGCATACGACGTAGATATTAAAAATATGCCGATCGAAGAGGCGAAAAAGACAGGAGCGCAGGCTCTGTTCGGAGAAAAATACGGTGATATCGTCCGTGTCGTGAATATGGGAGATTATTCTATTGAATTTTGCGGTGGAACTCATGTGAATAACACATCGGAGATTATGGCTCTGAAAATTGTTTCAGAGACAGGTGTGGCGGCAGGAGTTCGCAGAATTGAGGCTTTGACTTCAGAAGGGCTGATGAAATATTATGCGCAGACAGAAGAAAAATTGAAAAATGCGGCAGCGCTTTTAAAAGCAACGCCTGACAATTTATCAGATAAGATTCATCATATGATTGCGGAAAACAAAACATTGCACAGCGAAGTGGAAAGTCTGAAAAGTAAGATCGCTCAAAGTGTGGCAGGAGACGTACTGGATCAGGTGAAAGAAGTAAAAGGAATAAAACTTCTGGCAGCGCAGATCGAGGGCGTTGACATGAACGGACTTAGAGAACTTGGCGATCAGTTGAAAGAAAAATTAGGAGACGGAGTTGTCGTCCTTGCATCAGGAAGCGACGGTAAAGTCAGTCTGATGGCTACTGCGACAGACGGAGCGATGAAAAAAGGCGCTCACGCCGGAAATCTTGTGAAAGCGATCGCAGGATGTGTCGGAGGAGGCGGCGGTGGTCGTCCGAATATGGCGCAGGCGGGAGGAAAGAATCCGTCAGGAATCCAGGATGCATTGAAAAAGGCAGAAGAAGTTCTTGCAGAACAGATCAAAGAATAGTTTTATTTTCGTAAAAATATAGAAAAATGCATTTTTTATAAGCTTTTATGAAGTTTTTGCGCGGAAATAGTTGACGGGAGAAAAAAATATGTTACCTGTCTTTTGGAGTTGAATTAAAAAAATAGTGCTAAGCCATAGGCTAAAACCTGTGACTTAGCATTTTATTTATGTCTTCATTCCCAAGAAAATAAGAAGTGAGTGGCAAATTCGTTTGAGCAGTTAAATCTTTGATAAATGAAGAACTTCGAGTTAAGTTTATATATTTTCGGTCAGAGATTTTGACAACTCTGAAATCACGTATAAAATCAAAAATCTCTTCTGTACCATATTCATTTTTTAAAACATGTATTTGAAATAACCTTGTCAGAAGCACTGAAAGATAGCATATAAGAAAATGGCCGGTTATTGTTTCCTGCTTTTGCATAAAAACAGGTCTTGCGTCAAGTTGGGATTTCATAATCCGGAAAGATTCCTCAATTCTCCAAAGATTATGATATGCGGCATAAATCTCTGATGCAGTCATTCGGATCTCAGATGTTACAATCATGTTATACCCGGCTAGTTTTTTAGCATTCTCGATTGCTTTTTCGTTTATTTCGACTTTCACTTTCCCGGTTGTTTTTTCCCCTTTTTTATCGGTAGATATAAAAGTAACATATTTTGAACTGTCTCCATATTCGGATTTCTTTGCCTCGCATGCCCTAAGTTTTTTTGCTTTTTCTACCTGCCTGTTGATTTCGAGTTTTTGCTTTTCGGCTAGTTTGGGATTGAATGTTACAACACGTTTTTCAGTTAGCTTTAATGCTTTTCTGTGTCCGTCTTTATCCGTATAATTATAATTGAAATCATCAACGCAATCTTTGATACGGTAAAGAACCTCCCCTTTTTTGTTTTTGACATCTACATAATCATTTTCAAGAAGAACCCAGATTTTTTCTGTTTCTGGAAGCATTTTTACGGATTTGGAGAAAATATATCCGTCGCCGGCTTTCAGGGCATGCAGGATATTTTCAAAACAGTTCAAGCCTTTGTCAGCTACTTGAATGGTTCTTCCGGATATATGATTGCGCTGCTTCAAATCATCTATAATATCCCGTATCACAGGCTTTTCACTTTCGTTTCCAGGATACATTTTCATACCAATAGGTATCTGGTTTGCGTCAAGAAGCAGTCCCATGCCAACGATGGGTTCTTTTTTATTTTCTTTCGATGGTCCTTTCAGTCTGAAATCATCTTCCCGGTCAATCTCAAAATAGAAGTTTGTACAATCAAAGTAACTGTGGGAAGTATCAAAAGGATATTTTAAAGCCACTTGATGATTAAAAATTTCGATAATCTTTTCGTATTCAGAGCCGATGTATCCCAGACCGGAATAGAGCTGGTCAAGGGAGAAATCATATTTTTCAAATAGTTTTGGAATCACCTCGATATATGTTTTTAATTTTGAGCAGGGATGAACAACTCTTGCATAAACAAGAGCAGACATCATGTCAAAGATGTTGAAGCGGAAACCGGTAGCGGTCTGCATAAGATCAATATAATTTTTGCATCGCAGGGAATCGCACAGGTTTTTCAAAGGGAAATATCCAAGAAGTTTTTCGGGAGACTCCTCTGATATTTGGCGTGCTTTTTCATCTTGTTTCTTTTTTTTGAGTTCCTGATTCAGTTTTTGAACTTCATCTTTATAAAAAGCAATCGGATCATCGATGCCTTCTGCCTGCAGTTGGTGAACGTAGCCAATTGGTTTATAGGAACGGTGGGCACCACCTTTGCGTTCTGGATCATAATAGCTTTCATAGATTTGTAGATAAGTTCCTTTTTTATTGTTTGTTTTCTTTAAAAAATATGACATAAAATCACCCTCTTACATTATAACACTATAGCACTATAAAATAAAGATGTAAAAAAGTTTTTTGTCAAGTTTTTTAGCATCAAAAAAAGCCAGCATTTATGCTAGCTAATGAAAATCTATATGAAAAAAAGTCCAAAATAATATAGTGCTAAATCCTAAAGACGGGGATCTTTCGTTCTTTTTGTAACGGTGGAGGGATGAAGTCCGAAAGATTCTTTTTAAGTCTGCTTTAGAAATCTACAAAACAGTTGTGAAACAGGTAGATTTGCGTCATAATAAAAACGACTATTATGGCTTTTTTTCGGAGGAAGAAGAGATGAGGAAGATGGAGAAGATTCATTTAACACAATTTGCAAAACACGGCGGCTGTGCCGCAAAAATCGGTCCTGATACGCTTGGAAAAGTGCTTGGGAGGCTTCCGAAGTTTCATGATGACAACTTGCTTGTCGGTTTTGAAACTTCGGATGACGCGGCAGTATATAAGCTTTCGGACGATACGGCAGTGATACAGACACTGGATTTTTTTACGCCTGTAGTAGACGATCCCTATACGTTCGGACAGATTGCGGCTGCGAATGCGCTAAGCGACGTATATGCGATGGGAGGAGAACCGAAGATCGCGTTGAATATCGTCTGTTTTCCCGGGGAACTGGATCCGGATTATTTAGGGGAAATTCTGCAAGGAGGCGCGGAAAAGGTTCTTGAATCGGGAGCTGTCCTTGTTGGAGGACATTCGATACAAGACGACGTTCCGAAATACGGACTGTCGGTTATGGGACTTGTTCATCCGAATCGCATCTATAAAAACTTCGGATGTAAAAAAGGGGATGTTCTGATCCTTACGAAACAACTGGGAAGCGGAATCGTCAATACGGCGGTCAAAGCACAGATGGCTTCGGAAGCTGCCGGGAAAGAAGCGGTTGCCGTGATGACGCAGTTAAACAAAAAGGCAAGGGAAATACTGGACAAGTTTACGATCCATGCATGTACAGACGTTACCGGGTTCGGGCTTCTCGGACATTGCGGGGAAATGGCTTCGGCGAGCAGAGCGAAGATAGAGCTTTGGCCAAAAGATATCGCCTATATTGAAGGGGCAAAGGAATATGCGCAGATGGGACTTATTCCCGGGGGAGCATATCGCAACAGAAATCATGTCGCGCAGCTTCTTGAAGTGGGAAATACCGATGAGATGTATGTGGATCTGCTCAGTGACCCGCAGACTTCCGGCGGTTTGCTGGTGGCAGTTCCGGAAGAAGAAAAAGATGCGATTTTGGAAGAATTTGATAAAGCACAGATGGAAACAAAAGTGTCGGTTGTCGGAAAAGTAATAGACTCCGAATGTGAAGAAGCAAAAATATATATCCGTTAATATAGGAGGAGAGACAAAATGATTTATCTGGATAATGCCGCTACGACTTTGCACAAACCAAAGGAAGTGCAGGAAGCTGTTATAGCGGCGTTTGGGCAGATGGGAAATTCCGGAAGAGGGGCATCGAAGCCGGCGCTTAAGGCATTGGGAACAGTCTACGATGCAAGAGAAGCGCTGGCACGGCTTTTTCATGCCGAAAATGCGAGTGAGATCGTGTTTACCGCAAATTCTACAGAGGCACTGAATATTGCAATCAAGGGAATACTCGATCCGGGAGATCATGTCATCACAACGGTGTTGGAACATAATTCCGTGCTGCGCCCACTGTATGAATGCCGCAGGAAAGGTGTGGAGATGACAATTCTTACATGCGACGAATATGCTAACATTTCATATGAAGAGATGGAAAAGGCAGTCAGAAAAAATACACGGGCGATCATATGTACTCATGCGTCAAATATGACCGGAAATATGATCTCTTTGGAGAGTGTCGGAAAGATTGCGGCAAAGTATGGTATTCTCTTTATCGTTGACGCTTCCCAAACTGCGGGAGTATGGGAGATCGATGTACAAAAATATGGGATTTCCGTCCTTTGTTTTACCGGACATAAAGGGCTGATGGGACCGCAGGGAACAGGCGGCATGTATGTAAAAAGCGGGGTAAAGATCCGTCCGCTTTTGTCAGGCGGCAGCGGGATAGATTCTTACAATATGCATCATCCGTCGCAGATGCCGGAAGCGCTTGAAGCCGGAACGCTGAACGGTCACGGGATCGCGGGACTTCGGGCGGCATTGTCATTTTTGGAAAGAGAAGGGATGGAACGCCTGAGGAAAAGAGAACTGGAGCTGATGCGCCGTTTTTATAACGGAGTCGCTGAAATCCCGAATGTGAAAGTGTACGGAGACTTTCGGACGGACAGAAGGGCAGCTGTCGTTTCTTTGAATATCGGCGATTATGATTCGGCAGAGATAAGCGATGAATTAAGCGGCAGATATGGGATCGTTACGCGGCCTGGAGCGCATTGTGCGCCGTTGATGCATGAAGCGCTTGGAACAAAGATACAGGGTGCGGTCAGATTCAGTTTTTCCCATTATAATACGGAAGAGGAAATTGACGAGGCAATCCGCGCCGTAAAAGAGCTTGCTGAGGAATAAGAAGAACAGGCGCAAGGCAAGGTGTTATGGAATCATAAGAAACGGGGGAGAAGATGAGGAAACGAGAGAAAAAAATTGTGATCACTTTTCATACGACAACGGATGCGATGGCAATGGAACGGTACTGTAAAAAGAGAAAAGAACCGGGCAGACTGATTCCTGTTCCGGGTACGATCTCGGCCGGATGCGGACTGGCATGGTGCGCTCTGCCGCAAGAGAGGGAACAGCTTTTGAAAGTGATGGAGGAGGGGGAGATAACTCCGCAGGCTGTGCATGAATGTATGTTATAAAATATCACAGTTCTGCCACAAAAGATTCACATAGGTTTGATATCGTCTTAAATAAATATATTGTATGAAATATGTGGAAATAAAATTAAAGTATATTGAAAAAGTACATGTCACAGATAGAGGTGAGTGCAGAAATCCACAGAAAGAATACAAAGTTAGGAGGATATCATTTTGATAGAAGTAAAAAATTTGGTAAAAAAATATGGAAATCATTTAGCCGTAGATCACCTGGACTTTCAGATTAAGCCGGGAATGGTTTACGGCTTTTTGGGTCCCAACGGAGCAGGAAAATCTACTACAATGAACATTATGACAGGATGCATGGGGGCAACTCAGGGGGAAGTGCTGATTAATGGATACGACATCTTGAAAGAACCTGAAAAAGCCAAAAGATATATCGGATATTTGCCGGAACATCCACCTCTTTATATGGATATGACTGTGCGGGAATATTTGGATTTTGCAGCAGAGCTGAAAGGAATTAGAAAATCTCAACGAAGAGAAGCTGTTGATGAAGCAGAAAAAATGGTAAAGGTTCAGGATGTGGAACATCGTTTGATTCGAAATCTTTCAAAAGGCTACCGTCAGAGAGTAGGGCTGGCACAGGCAATTTTAGGATTTCCGGATATGATTATTCTTGATGAACCAAGCGTTGGATTGGATCCGAAACAGATTATAGAGATGAGAGATTTAATCCGTAAGTTGGCTGAGAATCATACGGTTATTTTAAGCTCTCATATATTGACGGAGATCAGAGAAGTATGTGATTATATTCTGATTATTTCTAAAGGAAAGCTGGTAGCGCAGGATACGCTGGAAAACTTGGAGAAGATGATAGGGTTTCACGATGTGATTGAATTAGAAACATCGGCTTCGGAGAAGGAAATTCATAGAATACTGGGGCGGATTCCCGGAGTTTGTACGATGCAGATGCGTGTGAAAGGAGAAAAGTGTACTTATGTACAGGTAAAAGTGACTGGAGATAAAAGCAGTCAGAATAACAGAAAAGTAAGAGAAGAGATTTTCTGTGAATTTGCGAAAGAGAAAAAAACATTATATTCATTGTCGGCGCCTGAAACGAGTTTGGAAGAAGCGTTTATGAAATTGACACAGAACGATAATATAGAAAGAAATATGCAAATCGAAGAATCGCTTGTGAAAGATAGACAGGTAAAGGACGGACGGGTGAAAGAAAGCCGGCCGGGAGAGAAACAGATAGGAGTGGAAACCAGAAAATGTGAGATGAATACAGAGGGAGGAAAAGAGGATGAAGGCGGTTTATAAAAGAGAATTAAAAGCGTATTTTCAGTCTATGATAGGGTGTGTATTTATTGCCTTTCTTATCGCATTTACTGGAATTTATTTCATGGCGTATAATATGACAACAGGATATCCGTATTTTTCTTATACACTTTCAGGATCGTTGATCGTATTTATTGTAGGAATTCCTTTGATTACGATGCGTTCCTTTGCAGAAGAGAGAAAGAATAAAACAGATCAGATTCTGTTGACAGCGCCAGTGAGTTTGTGGAAAGTTGTGGTCGGAAAATACCTGGCGATGGCGACGGTAATTGCAATCCCGAATCTTATATTTTGTATTTTCCCTCTTATCATTAAATTGCAGGGAACGGCGTATTTGACAGTTGATTATATTTCGATTTTGATGTTCTTCCTTCTCGGCTGTGTTTTTGCAGCTATAGGAATGTTTTTATCAGCGCTTACAGAAAGTCAAATTATTGCGTATATAGGGGCGTTTGGTATTTTTCTGATCTTATATTTATGGGATGGTATCTTATCTCTGTTTCCAAATACGGCGATGAGCGGACTTGTGTTTATAATTTTGCTTATTTTGCTGACAGCTTTCTACATATGGAGAATGACGAACAGTTTTTCGATTGCGGGCGGAGTGGGCTGTGCCGGAGTGGCAGTAGTGATAGCAGTGTATTTTCTGAAAGAGACGCTTTATGAAAATCTGTTTACAGAGTCTTTGGGCGGGTTCGCTCTGACAAATATTTTTACCGATATTACACAAAATAGTATTGTAGATGTGAGCGGAATTGTATTGTACTTGTCGATGATCACATTATTTTTATTTTTGACAGTTCAGTCGATTAGAAGACGACTTTGGGAAAGCGCGGCAAAAAAACATGGAGCGTATAGCGTGACGATGACAGCGGTTTTTCTTGCAATTACAGTTGTCATAAACTTGATTGCATGTCAGATACCGGAAAAATTCCGAAAGATAGATGTGAGTAGTACAAAAATTTACGAGATTTCGGATACGACAGAAGATTTCCTGAAAGAAATGGATAAAGAAATATCGATGAAGATAATTGCCGTAAAAGAAAATACAGATGAACGAATCGTTACATTTTTGAGTAAATATGCAGCTTTATCAAATAAAATACATATGGAGTGGATAGACCCTGTTCTTCATCCGTCGGTTTTATCAGAATATGAAACTACAGAAAATACGATTTTGATTTCCTGCGAAGAAACAGGAAAAAATACGACGGTTTCTTTTGATGATATTTTGGTGATGGATCAATATTCCTACTATTATTATGGAAGTACATCGTATACATCATTTGACGGAGAAGGACAGCTCACAAGTGCGCTGAATTATGTGACAAGCGAGGAGACAAAGAAAGTTTATTTGTCAACAGGGCATGGGGAACAAGAGCTTGCTGAAACGATAACGGAATTGATGAATAAAAATGGATATGAGTTGTCGGAAGTTAATCTACTTATGTCAACATCTGTACCGGATGATTGTGATCTTCTTATTGTGAATGCAGTAACTTCTGATCTGACAGAAGATGAGAAAACAATGTTGCAGCTGTATTTGCAGCAAGGGGGAAAGGTGACCGTCCTATTAGGAGAAACAGAAGGGGAAAAGCTCCCGAACCTGACAAGTATTTTGTCTGAATATGGCATGACGATGGAAGGCGGTTACATTGCAGATATGACGAGATGTTATCAAAATAATCCTTATTGCATTTTCCCACAATTATCTGTAAGCGGTGATTTGGCAGAACAGATCAAGTCAGAAATGACACTTGTTATGAATAGCCATGGGATGACAGTGAACGATCCGGCAAGGGATACGATTACAACGGTTCCGTTTATGTCAACGTCTGATCAGGCATTTGCAGTGACGGAGCAAGACCAAAAGCAGGGAGAATATATTCTTGGGGCATATGCGACAGAAACAGTAAGCGAGATTTCCGCAGAAACAGAAGAAACAGAAATTTCAGAAGATTCAGAAGAAAATGCAGAAGAAAATGCAGAAGCGTCGGAAGAAATTACGGAAGACACAGAGAAGGAAAGTAGATTGACTGTGATTGCTGCAGGAAGTCTGATAGACGAGCAGATTATAGATACCTTTACGGAATTGGAAAATACACAGTTGTTTATGAACATAATGGCAGTAAATTTTGAAAATGTGAAAAATGTCTCAATCGAAGCCAAAAGCCTTAGTGTAGAATATAATGCTGTTCAGCATGCCGGATTATTCGGAACACTGATGATTTTTGGAATACCTGCAGTAATTTTAATCAGTGGTTTTGTTGTTTGGTACAGGAGGAGAAAAGCATGACACAAAAAAGGAAAATATGTTTGCTCATAATTGTTTTCGCGGCGCTTATATGTATATATATGTGGGTTCGCGCGTGGAATCAAAGCGAACAGGCACAGGCAAATACAATGATACGAATTACAGATACAGAAGGAGATAAGATTAAAAAGATCACTTTAAATATAGAAAATGGAGAGTTGAACTTTGAAAAAGAAAATGGTGTGTGGTATGATGCTTTAGATCATGATATTCCGCTTGATCAAAGCATTATGAATGAAATTGCAGATACGGTTGGCAGTATTTCTGCAAATCGGAAGTTGAAAAATGCAGATGAAGCAAAAGACTATGGTTTGGATGTTCCTATTTATACGATCGAGTATACAGATGATAATGATGATGTCGTTTCTGTTTATTTCGGAAATAATACAGGGGACAACATTTATGCAACATTAGAAGGGAAAAAATCTATTTATACTGTTTCAAGTCAGGTCATTGAAGGTTTAAATTATACAGAAGAAGATATGATACAACTTGACGACTATCCATCGATTGGAAGTGGCAATCTTGTGAAGGCAGTTATTACGCAAAATAAAAATTCTGTTGTATATGACAGTGCAGACGAGACGCAGACGGAACAAATAATCGCAATAGCCGGAGGCCTTGGAGCTGTGCAGCTTTCCACAACGGCAGATTATTGTGCAGAAGAAAACGAATTATCAGAATACGGCTTGGATGAAGAGTTAAGGGCTACGGTAGAAGTGACTTATCAGGAAGATGAAAAAGAAAAGGAACTGACATTATATATAGGAAACCAGGTCGGGGATGACAGATATGTGATGTTAAATGATTCAAAGATTGTGTATCTGGTTTCTGATGCAATATGTGGAAATATATTAAATGAAGAAGAATAAAAACAGGTTATAAACAGTAAGATTTTATATTCTTTTAATTGACTTTGCAGGAGAAACGAGAGAGAATGTTATTCATATCAAAAAGGCATTAATGCAGAAGGATGGATGGAAATGAAAGAAAAATTAATACGTTTTATGCAGGGCAGATACGGTATCGATCAATTATCGAAGTTTCTTCTGATCACGGGATTGGCGGTAGTTCTTTTATCGGCGTTTTTCGGAGAAACCGCGGTGAGCATGCTTTTATATATTTTCGGCTGGGGAGTCGTGATCTATTGCTACTTTCGGGTATTTTCAAGAAATATACAGAAGCGGTATGCTGAAAATCAGGCATATCTTATGAAAACGTATAAGATAAGAAATTGGTTTCAGAATCAAAAAAATATTTGGCAGCAGAGAAAAGTGTACCATATTTACACATGTCCGTCATGCAAACAAAAGATTCGTATCCCGAAGGGAAAAGGGAAAATTGAAGTAAGATGTCCGAAGTGCGGTACGACTTTTATAAAGAAAAGTTAAGCTGTGCAGACAACGAAAATATAGAACTGAAAAGTAAGAAATCCCCGTAACAATGAACTGCTCCAAAAAGTCTGACTTTTTTGGAAGAGTTCGCTGTTACGGGGATTTTGTTTTCGGTTTCAATAACGATATCTTTACCAGCTTGGGAAGAAAAGGTTATTTCCGATGTTGACTCCCGGTCTGTTTGTAGATCCTGCATAGAGGAAGTAATAACAGTCTGCCACTGCGGCAAGTCTTGCTCCGTTGATCGCATCTTGCGCAACCTGCATAGATAAAGAGGTCGGACCTTTCTTCAGAACAGCGTCAAGACGACCTGTCCATACCGGTTCAAACTGTCCGCTTGCATAGATAACTCCTCTGATCGTATTCGGAAAACGAGGACTTTCCACACGGTTTAATATTACAGTTGCGACAGCAAGCAAAGAATCATAGTTCTGATGAGCTTCACACTGCAGGATCGCCGCAAGAAGTGTGACGTCATCCGCAGAAGCGTCGATCTGTCCGCCGTTGTTTGTAATAGTATCGTCGTAGCCGCCGTTTTGCTGGAGCTGCTCCAGTCGCTCTGCCTCAAGGCGGGCAGCCTCTTCAGCCTTTGCTTTTTCTAATTTGGCTTGTACTTCCGTAAGATTTGTTGAAGTCGCCTTTGCTTTTTCCTGGAGTTCCGTCTGTTTTTTCTTAAGTTCATCTTTCAGATCAAGAAGTGAATCCTGCTGAGTTTCTAATGTGTTTTTCTGATCTTCGATACTTTTATAAATATTTTTCAGATCGTCAAGGGCAGTTTTGTCATATTCGCTCAGATTTTCGATAAAATCAGCTTTGTTTATAAAATCTGCCATGTTTTCCGCCGAAAAGAGCATCTCAAGCAGTGTTGCGTTCCCGTGTTCGTACATATATTTAATACGGGATTTCATATTTTCATACTGCTCATTTTCGTTTTCTTCAGCTTCGACAAGTGCATCGGAAGTACGGGCAATCTCACCGTTTAAGATCTCAACCTGCATTTCTGTTGCAGAGATATCTTCGCTCAAAGAGAGAATATCTTTGTTGATACCGTCTAATTCACTTTCGAGTGCAGAAGTCTGTCCTTTTAAATTGTCAATGTTGTCATCTGCAAATGAAGGAAAAACTGAAAGTACAATTCCGAGAGAACTGATCAGGATGATGCCTGATTGTATCCACCGTTTTTTGTAGAATTTCATAGCTTTAAATTCCTTTCTTGAAGCATTTTTTAAGTGCTGAATAGTCATTATACTACAAATTGCGTTATTTGGCAAACTTTGATATGATAAAAGCTGAGAAGGCCGCTTTTAAAAGCGGCGGAAGACAGAACGGAAAAGAAAGAGGTATATCTATGACGCATAAGATAAAAATGATCGGACTTGACCTGGACGGAACATTGCTGACGGATAAAAAAGAACTGACTGTGCGGACAAGAGAAGTTCTTGCAAAGGCGATCAGAAGCGGAATCGTCGTACTTGTAGCTACGGGGCGTCCGTGGATGGGAGTTCCGGAAGAATTGAGAGAATTTCCGGGTATGGATTATGCGCTGACGTCTAATGGGGCAAGGATTATCGACACTCGTACGGGAAATGTAATAGAAGAACATCTGTTGTCTGTCAAATCAGCGAAAAAGGCGTTGGAAATTTGTCGAAAATATGATACTCTACAAGAGGTATATTTTGATGGACAGGGATATGCTCCGGCAGAAAAAATGGAGTTTGTGGAACGATATCACAAAAATCCGAATATGTGGGAATATATGCGTAAAACCCGTATTCCGGTGGATGATATTTTTGAACTGGTAGACAAAGAAAACAGAGGTCTCGATAAAACGCAGGCATTATTTGCGGATATGTCCGAGAGAAAACGTGCGTGGGAAGAACTTGCCCGTCATGAGGATTTGGAACTGGTCGGATCTCTTCGTTATAATATAGAAGTGAACGCGGCGGGAGTCAATAAAGGAACAGGACTTGTCAATCTCGGAAGCAGGCTTGGTATTAAGCGGGAAGAGATCATGGCGTTCGGAGACGGAGATAACGATACCGTGATGCTGAAAGAAGTAGGTTTCGGCGTTGCAATGGCAAACGGAGAGCCGCAGGTAAAAGAAGCTGCAGATTATATCACACTGTCAAATGAAGAGGACGGCGTTGCGCAAGCGATTGAAAGATTTGTTCTCGGAGGAGGAGAAGCAAGATGTTAGAAGCATTAAAAGTAATTATATTCGGTATTGTGGAGGGAATCACGGAATGGCTGCCGATCAGCAGCACCGGGCATCTGATCTTGTTGGAAGAATTACTGCATTTGAAACAAAATCAGGCGTTTCTTGACATGTTTTATGTTGTGATCCAGCTTGGAGCGATACTGGCGGTTGTCGTCATGTATTTCCATAAGCTGAATCCGTTTTCACCGAAGAAAACCCAGAAACAGAAAATGTTGACGATCCAATTGTGGGTCAAAGTGATCATAGGTTCGATCCCGGCAATGCTGATCGGGCTTCCGTTCAATGATTTTATAGAAGAAAAGTTCAACAATTCATATGTTGTTGCCGCGACATTGATCATCTACGGTATTCTGTTTATCGTAATCGAAAACTATCAGAAAGATAAGCAGCCGAAAGTGGAAAAACTTTCTCAGCTTACGATACAGACGGTTTTGATCATCGGCGTATTTCAGGCATTGGCGCTGATCCCCGGAACATCCCGTTCGGGAGCGACGATCGTGGGAGCGCTTCTTATAGGAGTATCAAGAGGAGTTGCGGCGGAATTTACATTTTTCCTTGCAATTCCGGCGATGTTCGGCGCAAGTTTTTTGAAATTGATCAAATTCGGATTAGATTTCACGGGTATGCAGGTATTTCTGCTTTTGTTGGGAACGGTCGTTTCGTTTGCGGTTTCCATCCTTGCGATCAAGTTCCTCATGCAGTATATCAGAAAACATGATTTTAAAGTGTTTGGTTATTACAGAATCGTACTGGGAGTCATTGTGCTTCTTTACTTCGGTATTAAGACGCTGCTTGCATAGGAATTGTTTCGGCGAAAATGTGTATTTTGCAAAAAACCTGCATAAAGAATGAAGATTTATGCATAAAGCAACGCATAATATACATAAAAACTGAAGTAGAATGCATAAAATTGAAAAAAGAGCTTGATTTTTATGCAGAACGTGTTAGAATGTAGTGCGTGGAATGCATGATTATTCAGCATTGAGCAATGGAATTATAAACGGAGGGTGCGAAAATGAAAAATACGAAAATGAAAAAGTTTTTGGCAGTAGTTTTAAGTGCAGCGCTTGTTGCCGGACTGGCAGCAGGCTGCGGAAGCAAAGAAGACGGTAAAGAAGAAGATAAAGGAAGCAGCGCGAAAACGGCGAAAGTGATCGACGTTGATCTTACAAATGAAGAGTATGCGTTCGGTATTGATAAAGATCAGCCGGAACTCGTTGAACAGGTAAACGCATTTATAAAAGAAGTAAAAGAAGACGGAACGCTGGATGAGATCTGTGACAAGTATTTCGGCGGCGGAGAGCCGGCAGCAGTAGAATCCGCAAAGCTTGACGAGTCGAAAGATCAGCTTGTAGTTGCCACAAATGCAGCGTTTGAGCCGTTTGAGTATACAAAAGGCGATAAATATGTCGGAATCGACATGGAACTGGCAGCTCTTCTTGCGGAAAAGCTTGGAAAAGAACTTGTAATCCAGAATATGGATTTTGATGCGGTATGTCTTTCTGTAGGACAGCACAAATGTGATATTGCGATCGCAGGACTTACAGTCAATGATGAAAGAAAACAATATGTGACATTCTCAGATACATATTATCAGGCGTCACAGCGTTTGATCGTTCCGAGCGATGACGATACATTCGACGATCTGAAAGATGCAGATGCAGTTGCGGCAAAACTTGGCGAACTGAAAAAAGAAGATAAGATCGGCGTACAGCAGGGAACGACAGCGCAAAGCTACATCGAAGGAGACGAAGCTTTCGGATTTGAAGGACTTCCGGCTACATGCCAGCCGTATAAGAGCGGATCACTTGCGGTTCAGGATATGCTGAACGGAAACATCAAATATGTGATCATCGACGCAGCTCCGGCTACAGCGATCACAGAAGCGATTAATGCAATGCAATAAGTTTTCGGAAGCAGAATGAGCAATCGGCGCAATACCGAAGAGGATTTCAAAACAGTATGAAATGAAACGGACGATTGAGCGGATGATTTCGGACTGAGAGTTTTGCAAAAAGAATAGAAAACAGTATTAAATCAGAAAGGGAAATACAGGTATGTTCCGAAAACGGAAAATATCGGCGTTTTCCTTTCTTTGGACGTTTGAGAGAAGAAAGCAAAGAGGAAAGTAATGGGTAATTTTAGTGCAAAAGTAGATAAGTTTATAGAAATATTTATCGATCAAAACGGCTATGTAAAAGTGGTGCAAGGTTTGCAGAACACAGTCCTTATTGCGATTGTCGGTCTGGTCATCGGTATTTTGATCGGAACTGTTATCGCGACGGCAAGGGTGCTGCCGAAATATAAAGTGCTCCCAAGAGTTTTGAACGGTATATGCAGCGTTTATGTGGCGATGTTCAGAGGAACGCCGATGGTTGTGCAGCTTCTTGTATTTTATTATGTACTTCTTCCGATCATCGGATGGAACATAACGGGAGTTCAGGTCGCGATGCTTGTGTTCGGATTGAACAGCGGCGCATATATTTCGGAAATTATGCGAAGCGGAATCCAATCGGTAGACGCAGGACAGATGGAAGCGGGACGCGCAGTCGGATTAAGTTTCGGGGCGAGTATGATGAAGATTGTCATTCCGCAGGCTGTCAAGAATATTCTTCCGACTCTCGGAAACGAATTTATCGCGCTTATCAAAGAAACATCGGTTGTAAGTTTCGTAGGCGCGGCGGATCTGTATGTGGCGTTTAACTATATCGGAACAAACAGTTATGAATTCATGGTTCCGTATCTCGTAATGGCGCTTATTTATATTGCATTGATCCTTGTTGTGACATTGCTTGTAAAATTATTGGAAAGGAGCCTGAAGAAGAGTGATAGACGTAATTAATCTTAGAAAAAGCTTTGGTGATCTTGAAATCTTAAAAGGCATCAATATCACGATCAATAAAGGCGACATTGTCGCGGTGCTCGGACCGTCAGGTTCCGGAAAAAGTACGTTTCTGCGTTGCTTAAACTGTATGGAGGATCCGACATCCGGAAGCATTGTTTTTAAAGGAGTCGATATCGCGGATATGAAAGTCGATATCAACGTGCATCGCCGCCATATGGGTATGGTATTTCAACATTTTAATTTGTTCAATAATAAAACAGTTCTTCAAAACGTAATGATGGCTCCGGCATATTTGCAGTGCAAGGATCTGAAAAAAGCAAAAAATAAAAACAGAATGATCCGGTTTAAAAATATATTCCGAAGCAAAAAAGAAGAACTTATCCCAATTGCAACGACAAAAGAACAGATCAAAAGCGAGACGAAAAAGCAGGCTCTTGAACTGCTCGGAAGAATCGGACTTGAAGACAAAGCGGACGTTTACCCGTCTACATTGTCGGGAGGTCAGAAGCAAAGAGTTGCGATCATTCGTTCTCTTGCAATGAATCCGGATGTGATCCTGTTTGACGAGCCGACATCGGCGCTTGATCCGGAGATGGTCGGAGAAGTTCTTGAGTTGATGAAGAAGCTGGCTCAGGAAGGAATGACGATGGTTGTAGTCACTCATGAGATGGGATTTGCGAAAGAGGTTGCGTCCAGAGTGATCTTCATGGATGACGGGCAGATTGTTGAGGAAGCTGAACCGGAAGAATTTTTCGGCAATCCGAAGAATCCGAGACTGAAAGAATTTTTGTCGAAGATTTTGTAAAAAGAATCTGTAAGTTGAAAAACGTGTACATGTCTGTGCGCAGAAGAACATATGAAAAGCAGGGTGGATGAGAAACTCTGCTTTTTGTTTTTGAAAGAATGAAAAGTCCGAAGCAGACTTTTTGCTTTTATTTAAAGCGAGGTGGAAAATGAGATACGATCGAATTTATAAGGCAAAGTTCATAGAACGTCCGAACCGGTTTATTGCCTATGCAGAATTAAACGGGAAAAAGGAAACGGTTCATGTGAAAAATACAGGAAGATGCGCCGAGCTTCTTCAGCCGGGAGCAGATATTTATATTCAGGAAAGCGATAATCCGTCCAGAAAGACAAGGTGGGACTTGATTGCCGTAAAAAAGGGCAGTCGAATGATCAATATGGACTCTCAGATTCCGAATAAGGTTGTAAAAGAATGGATTGAACAGGGAAATCTTTTTGAAAATGTGACTTTGATCCGGCCTGAAACCGTATACAAAAATTCTCGCTTTGACCTGTATGTGGAAGCGGAAGATCAAAACGGGGGAATCCGAAAGATTTTTATTGAGATCAAAGGTGTGACATTAGAAGAAAACGGAGTGTGCCGCTTCCCGGATGCGCCAAGCGAACGGGCCGTAAAACATCTGGAAGAGCTTTCCGATGCAAAGAAGAACGGATATGAGGCATATGTGTTTTTTGTGATTCAGATGAAAGGCGTGCGTTATTTCACGCCGAATACAGAGACACATCCTCAATTTGCCGAAGCGCTTCAAAAGGCGGCAAAGGAAGGTGTAAAAGTGCTTGCCTATGACTGTGATGTGACAAGCGATGCGATCGAGCTGAGCGATGCGGTAGACGTCGTTCTAGGCAATCCGATCTTAAAAGAATCTGTCCGGCCTCTTGTAGAGTGGTTTCGTGAGAATAAGCGTGATCTTCCGTGGAGAAAGAGGATTAACGCATACAGAGTGTGGATTTCGGAGATTATGCTTCAGCAGACGAGGGTGGAGGCGGTAAAGCCTTATTATGAGCGCTTTTTAAGTGAACTTCCCGATGTGAGCGCGCTTGCATCTGTCGAGGAAGACAGGTTATTGAAACTATGGGAAGGATTGGGGTATTATAACCGGGCACGCAATTTAAAAGCTGCGGCGTGTCAGATTATGGAACAATACGGAGGAAGGTTTCCTTCATCATATGAAGAAATACGTTCGCTGAAGGGAATCGGAAATTATACTGCGGGAGCGATCGGATCATTTGTTTATCACATTCCGAAACCCGCAGTAGACGGAAATGTTCTGCGCGTAGTATCGAGGCTTACGGCAGATGAGGGTGATATCAAAACGGCGGCTGTAAGATCAAAAGTAGAAGAATTGATCGAAGAAATCATCCCGAAAGATGCGCCGGGCGATTTTAATCAGGGGCTGATTGAGTTGGGGGCGATCGTCTGTGTTCCGAACGGAGAGCCGAAATGCGCCGCCTGTCCCCTTGAAGCGCTGTGCAAAGCACATAAGGAAGGACGGGAAATGGATTTCCCGGTGAAGAAAAAGGCGAAAGCAAGAAGAATAGAAAAGAGGACGGTGTTTATTTTTCGGGATAATGAAAAAGTGGCAATCAGGAAACGCCCTCAAAAAGGACTTCTTGCCGGAATGTATGAATTTCCGAATGTGGAAGGGCACCTCAAGACAGAGGAAGTGATCGGGTATGCGCAGACGGCAGGGCTGACTCCGGTACGCGTAAAACGGATCGGAACGGCAAAACATATTTTCAGCCATGTAGAATGGCATATGACAGGATATGAACTGCTGGTCGATGAACTGGAAAAAACGTCTGCGCCAAACGTCGGTCAAATGTGTGCGGAAAACGGAGCGGATAGATCTGAAAATATATTTGTAAAGATAAAACAATTAGAGGAAGAGTATGCGATGCCGTCTGCATTTGATAAGTTTGTAGAGCACACTCGGTTTTCTTGAAATGTATGAGATACTGTGGTAAACTGTTGCTGTATGTATTGAATGAAGTCAGAACAGACAGGAGTGTGCTTGGATGAAAGAAAAAGAACAGATCTCAAGACAGCAGCAAAAATCCCGGGAGACGAAAGAAAAAATATTCAAGGCAGCGAAACGCATTTTGCAGAAGGGCGGATACGAGGAACTGTCTATCAAAAATATATGTGAGGAGGCGGGTGTCTCCAATGGAAGCTTTTACCACCATTTTAAGACAAAAGATGATCTTCTTTCTTACTATATAGAAGATCAGCCTCAGATCGAACCGAATCTTCTGGAACTTCCGGACAGCGTACAGGCAGTAAAAGACGGTATTATCCAAGTGTATTTGAATTATGTAAAATACTGCCGTGAACTTGGAGTTGAGTTTATGTCCGGTTACTATGATACGAAAAACCAGGCGTTGAATGCAGATATCCGTACAGAACGTCCGTATCCGATCGTGACTGTAAGAGCTTATGTCGAAAAGGCAGTGCAGGCAGGCGTCGCAGTATTGAATGAGCCGATCGAAGAATTTACGACAGATATCAGGATGATCGTAATCGGGAATGTGTTTGAGTGGTGCATTAAGCATGGAAAGGCTGATTTTGAAGGAAATATGAGCCGGTCGCTTAGATGTTATCTCGACGGGGCGCTTCGCGAAGCGGTCCGCTGACGAAAGACAAACAAAGTAGAACGTAAAAAGCGGACGGAGCTTATAAAAGGAACAATAGATAAGAGATAATAAAAATGGAAAAAGAATATGATTTTATTATAAACCCGAAAGCGCGTTCAGGAATGGGAATGAAAGCGTGGCAGAAAATAGAATCAGAATTGAAGGCACGACATATAAATTACCGTGTATATCTGACAAAAAGAAGAGGTCATGCCGCTAAGACGGCGGCGTTTATCACGGCAGATGATAAACGGCATACGATTGTTGTTTTAGGCGGAGACGGCACAGTTAATGAAGTCGTAAACGGGATAAAACGTCCGGATCTGATAACATTTGGGTATATCCCTATAGGGTCGAGCAATGATTTCGCGCGGGGATTAAAACTTCCGAAAGATCCGATGAAAGCACTTCAATCTGTATTATCTCCGAAGAAAGTGATTTCTGCCGATGTAGGACAGATTTCAAGAGAAGGAAAAAGCCGGAGATTTATTGTAAGCGCAGGGATGGGGTTCGACGCGGGAGTCTGTCATGAAGTGTGCGTGTCACAATGGAAAAAGCGGCTGAATAAAATAGGGCTGGGTAAACTAAGTTACGCAGTAGTTGCCCTTGACCGTCTGAAAAAAGACCGGCCGATAAAGTTGACGGTAACGCTGCCTGACGGGAGAAAACAGACGTTTGAAAAAACTCTTTTTGTGGCTTTTATGAATCTTCCATATGAAGGCGGCGGTTTTCGGTTTGCCCCGGAGGCGTCCGTGACGGATGGCTGCATCGATATCGTGATAGCGCACCATATGTCTCCTATGAAGGCGGTGTGGCTGCTGCCGAGAGCGTTTTTCGGGAAACATACGAAAGCAAAAGAAATTACGATCATTCGGAGTCCTTCGGTATCGGTTGAGGCGCAGCGAAGCCTTCCGATCCATACAGACGGAGAGGCGGCGTTTTCCCGATATAAGGCATCGGTGGAGATACTGGAAGAAAAATTGCATATCATTGCAGGATAACAGCCGGAAAATTTAATAAATGTTTCCTAAATGTTTTATGAAGAAGGTTGTTGTACATTTTAAATCGTGCTATAATCGTTGCAATCGCAAAGATTAAAAGATTGCATATGAAAAGGGGCAGTCGTGTAATGGGCAAAAAAGAAAGTGGTAAATTCGGAAGCTGGCTGAAAAAGTATAAACATGCGTGGGTATTTTTGTATATTTTTATCTACATGCCGTGGTTTTTGCTTTTGGAAAAGCATGTAACGACAAACTATCATGTGATCCAGACGCAGTTTGATATGTGGATTCCGTTTGTTGAATATTTTATTATTCCGTATTTGATGTGGTTTGCGTTTATCGCGGCTGCATTTGTGTATTTTTTCTTTACGGACGTACCGGGATTTTATAAAATGGCGAAGTTTATGTTTACCGGTATGACAATATTCTTGATCATATCGACGATATTTCCGAATGGGCAGGATCTTCGTCCGGTCGTATTTGAGAGAGATAATGTATTTGTGGATATGGTGCGGATGCTGTATCGTGCGGATACATGTACGAATGTATTCCCGAGTCTGCATGTATTTAATACGTTGAGCGTGTGTATCGCCGTCCATGAGAGTGAAAAACTGAAAAAACACAAAGCTGTCTGCAATGCGGCGTACATATTGGCGGCGCTGATCATTCTTGCAACGATGTTTTTGAAACAACATTCTGTTCTGGACGTATTCGGAGCGGTGATTATGGCGTATGTACTTTATAAAGTCGTCTATGAGCCGGAAAAGAAGATGATACCTCAGCTCTCAAAACAAAAACTTTCAAAGCAGAAGCGGATTGCCGCTCATAATAAATAAAAGAGCAGCGGTAAAGATAAACAGGATAAAGATAGATTAATTTTAACAGGAACATTTTCGACAGGAGCGAAAATGGGAAATGAGAGGGAATGAACATTATGAGAAAAGTTATGCTTACAGGTGACCGTCCGACAGGAAGACTTCATGTGGGACACTATGTAGGATCGTTAAGAAGACGTGTGGAGCTTCAGAATACGGGAGAGTTCGACGATATTTTTATTATGATCGCAGACGCTCAGGCGCTGACGGATAATGCAGATAATCCGGAAAAGGTGCGCAGCAATATTATTGAAGTCGCTTTGGATTATCTTGCGTGCGGACTTGATCCGGAAAAATCGACGCTTTTTATCCAGTCGCAGATTCCGCAGTTATGTGAACTGTCGTTTTATTATATGAATCTTGTGACGGTGTCAAGACTTCAGAGAAACCCTACTGTAAAAACAGAGATTAAAATGCGTAATTTCGAGACGAGTATTCCGGTAGGATTTTTCACATATCCGATCAGTCAGGCGGCGGATATTACGGCGTTTAAGGCGACGACTGTTCCGGTCGGCGAAGATCAGATGCCGATGATCGAACAGACAAAAGAGATCGTTCATAAGTTTAATTCCGTATATGGGGATACACTTACAGATCCGAAGATCCTTCTCCCTGAAAATCAGGCTTGTCTGCGGCTTCCGGGAATTGACGGAAAAGCGAAAATGAGCAAATCGCTCGGGAACTGTATCTATCTGTCGGAAGAGCCGGAGGAGATTAAGAAGAAAGTGTTCAGTATGTTTACCGATCCGACTCATATCCGGGTGGAAGATCCGGGAAAACTGGAAGGAAACACAGTATTTACTTATCTTGATGCATTTTGCAGATCGGAATATTTTGCAGAGTTTTTGCCGGAATATTCGGATCTGGACGAGCTGAAAGCGCATTATCAGCGCGGCGGGCTCGGAGATATGAAAGTGAAACGTTTTCTGAATAATGTGCTTCAGGCCGAGTTAGAGCCGATCAGGAACCGCAGAAAAGAATTCAGTAAAGATATTCCGGCGGTTTATGAGATGCTTAAAAAAGGAAGCGAGAAAGCGGAAGCGGTTGCGGCACAGACACTTGCAGAAGTGAAAGCTGCAATGAAGATCAATTACTTTGACGATACAGAACTGATCAAAGCGCAGTCAGAACAGTTTGCAGAATAAGAAATGATATCAAAAAACTCAGGAGAAAGTTCTTCTGAGTTTTTTTGTCGGCGACGGGGAAAATCCGAGTCCGATCAAGAATTATTTTTACAATAAAAAAGATGCTGCATAAGCAACATCTCTTTTCGTACGTGCGATAGAAGATTCGAACTCCCGACCTTCTGGTCCGTAGCCAGACGCTCTATCCAGCTGAGCTAATCGCACATTTGCTGTTTCGTTCACAGCGAAATTTATTATATTATAGGTTTTGAAATATGTCAACCCTTTTTGGAATAAAAAATAAATAAATAATTTTAATAATTTTAAAGAATGATTTTCAAGGGGTTCTCAGGCAAACAATCTTGCCATGTCTTCGGGCAGATCGGCGGTAAATGTCATTTGTCTTCCGGTTATCGGATGGAGAAAGCGAAGACAGTGAGAATGAAGCGCCTGCCGGTCGATCAGTTCCATATCCGGATTGTACAGATAATCTCCGATCAAAGGAAATCCGAGGTGTTTCATATGGACTCGGATCTGATGTGTGCGGCCTGTTTCTAAAATAAGAGAAACGAGTGAAAGCCCGTTTTTTTCTAAAACTGTGCGGTAATGGGTAACTGCATGTTCGCCGTTTTCAAAATCGATCTTCCGTTCGATGAGAGAACTTCCGGTTCGTCCGATCGGAGCATTTATCGTTCCTTCAAAAGGAGTGACGTGTCCGCGTACAATGGCGAGATATTCCCGTTCGATCTGATGCCGGGCGGTCATGGAAGATAAGATATTAGAGCTGACCATATGCTTCGCAACGACAGTCAGACCGGAAGTGTCCCGGTCAAGACGGTTTGTACAGCGGAAAATAAAAGGTTTATTTTGCTGTTCATAATACCACATCAGCGCGTTTGCAAGAGAGTTTCGATAGTTGTTAAGAGAAGGGTGGATCGGCATTCCGGCAGCTTTGTTTATCACTATGATATCTTCATCTTCATAGACAATATCGATCGGCAGATTGACAGCGGGAATATTCGGGGAGGAAGTTTCTTCCTGAATGCGGACAGTCAGAATATCTCCTGCCTGAAGTGTTGTTTGCATATAAGACCATTCTCCGTTTTTTAAAATGCTTTCGGGCATTTTTTTAAGAAGTGTCAGATTTTGCATGGAATATCCGTGCTTTCGGAGAAAACTGTCAATGCGGATGTTTTGTTCGCTGTCGGTTATTTTATATGTGATCGTACGTTCCATAACTTCTCCATTTCGTTTCGGCGCGCAAAACGAGGCGGCAATTTTTATATGCCGGGTTTCGCCTGTCTGTTTTTGTATTGCGTCAGTTCAACCATATATTATAACAAAGACAGACAAGACCGGTCAATAATGCAAAGCAGTCGTGTAAAGTTCGCGGGAAAAGGTGGAATGGAATGTACGTGTGTGGTAAACTATGTATAATGCTGTTTATGAATTAATTTAGAGAGAGGATTTTTATAAATGGATATCAATCAAAAACTGACAGAAGAACTTGATGTGAACCGCTGGCAGATTGACGCGGCGGTAACTTTGATCGATGAAGGGAATACGATCCCGTTTATATCGAGATATAGAAAAGAAGCGACCGGGTCACTCAACGACGAGCAGCTTAGGAAGCTTCATGAAAGACTTCTCTATCTGAGAAATCTGGAAGAGAAGAAAGAGCAGGTGATCTCGAGCATTGAAGAGCAGGGAAAGATGACAGAAGAACTCAAAGAGAAGATCCTTTTAGCTGAGACGCTCGTGACAGTGGAAGATCTGTATCGGCCGTACCGTCCGAAGCGGCGGACGAGGGCGACGATCGCGAAAGAAAAAGGATTAGAGCCTTTGGCTGCGTATATGATGCTGCAGCAGGCAAAAGAACCTTTGGAAGAAACCGCAAAGCAATATATTTCGGAAGAAAAAGAAGTAAAGACAGAGGAAGAAGCAATCGCCGGAGCAAAAGACATTATTGCGGAAATCATTTCCGATAATGCGGATTATCGTACATGGATCAGAAAAACGACGATGAAAAAAGGAAAAGTCGTTTCTGCGGCAAAAGATCCGGAGACAGAATCTGTTTACGAGATGTATTACGAATTTGAAGAATCGGTTGAAAAGCTTGCCGGACATCGGATTCTTGCGCTGAACCGCGGTGAGAAAGAGAAAATACTGACGGTCAAAGTAGAGGCTCCGGAGGAAGATATTCTGAGATATTTAGAGAAAAAGACGATCGTAAATGATAATCCGTATACGACTTCGGTCTTAAAAGAAGTTGTCGAGGACAGTTACAAACGTCTGATCGAGCCTGCGATCGAAAGGGAGATAAGAAATGAACTGACGGAGAAAGCGGAAGACGGAGCGATCGACGTATTCGGGAAAAATCTGCACCAGCTTCTCATGCAGCCGCCGATCGCGGGGAAAGTAGTGCTTGGATGGGATCCGGCGTTTCGTACGGGATGTAAACTGGCAGTTGTCGATCCGACGGGAAAGGTGATCGGAACTACGGTTATTTATCCGACAGCCCCGACGACTCCGCAGAAGATCAAGGCGAGTAAGGACTTGCTAAAGAAGATCATTCCGAAATATCATATCTCACTTATTTCGCTTGGAAACGGAACTGCTTCCCGTGAATCAGAACAGTTTATCGTGGAACTTTTGAAAGAGATACCTGAGCAGGTTCAGTATGTGATCGTCAATGAAGCGGGAGCTTCTGTCTACTCGGCAAGTAAGCTTGCAAGCGAGGAATTCCCGAAGTTTGATGTAGGTCAAAGAAGCGCGGCGTCCATCGCGAGAAGACTTCAAGATCCATTGGCCGAACTTGTGAAGATCGATCCGAAGTCGATAGGCGTCGGACAATATCAGCATGATATGAATCAGAAGAAACTGGGAGAAAAGCTTGGGGGAGTCGTAGAGGACTGCGTTAATAAAGTCGGCGTTGATTTGAATACGGCGTCTGCGCCGCTTTTATCGTACATTTCGGGAATCAGTTCGGCGATTTCTAAAAATATTGTAGCCTACAGAGAGGAGCACGGAAAGTTTACGAGCAGAAGAGAACTTCTGAAAGTGCCGAAACTTGGGCCGAAAGCGTTTGAACAATGTGCGGGATTTATGAGAATCCGCGACGGAGAGAATCCGCTTGACGGTACGGGCGTCCATCCTGAATCATATGAAGCGGCAAAAGGCCTTTTGCAAAAGCAGGGGTATTCACCGGAAGATGTGGCGGCTCATAATCTGGCGGGATTATCTCTTACGATAAAAGACTATAAAGCGACGGCAGAAGAATTAGGAATCGGCGAGATCACCCTGCGCGATATCGTAAAAGAGTTGGAAAAGCCTGCGCGCGACCCGCGTGACGAGATGCCAAAACCGATTCTTAGAACGGACGTACTGGAAATGAAAGATTTAAAAGAAGGAATGATATTGAAAGGAACGGTGCGAAACGTCATTGATTTCGGCGTGTTTGTGGATATCGGAGTTCATCAGGACGGTCTCGTACATATTTCCCAGATTACAGACCGTTATATCAAACATCCCCTTGAGGCAGTGAGCGTCGGAGACGTTGTGGATGTAAAGGTGATGAGCGTGGATATGAAAAAGAAGAGGATACAGCTTACGATGAGAGGGATTTCCTGAAAAACGAAAAAAGAAAGAGAAGAAAAAAGATTTGAGAAGGCAGCGGGAGGTATAGGAATGGCAAAATACAGACATATTGTCTTTGATGTGGATGGAACACTGATCGATACGAGAGACTGCATATTATATTCATTGCAGGAGATGCTCATGACGGTAAAAGGAGAGCGGTACGAGATAGAAGATCTGAAGTTTGTGCTGGCTAATACATCTGTGAAAAATATGCATCTTCTCGGGGTGGAAGAAGAAAAAATCCCGGGCGCAGTCGAAATGTGGGTGGCAAATGAAGAGAAGAACATCGATATGATCCGCATTTTTGACGGAATAGAAGAACTTCTGGAAAAACTGGAGAAAAAAGGAAGTACGCTTGGTGTCGTAACATCAAGAACACGCGAGGAACTGGAGCTTGTTCTGGATCAGCTTCCGATACGAAAATATTTTTCGGTATGCATATGTGCCGATGACACGAAAGAGCATAAACCGTCGGCACAGCCGCTGCTGAAATATATGGAACTGTCAGGAGCGCGGAAAGAAGAAACCGTCTATATCGGAGACAGCGCTTCAGATATGGCATGCGCCCTCAATGCGGGAGTGGATTGTGTTCATGCGGTATGGGGCGAACCGGAAACAGAAGCGGATGCGACTTATCGCGCCGGGAAACCGGAACAACTTGAGGAAATATTTTTATAAAAATTGTTTGACAGAACCGGCTTTCTAAAGAGCGTTTTATAAATTAGGTTTATTGAATCACAGCGCCGGATTTGTTATGATGATAGAGAAATCAATTTTATTGTAAAGAAGCATGTAAATAAAATAAAGCGGAAAAGAAAAGGAGAAGAATATGAAGATCGGAATCGGAAATGACCATTCAGCATTAGAATTAAAGGCGGAAATCATTAATTTTCTGAAAGAAAAAGGACATGAAGTAGTAGATTACGGAACAAATTCAAGCGAGAGCTGTGATTATCCGGTCTACGGGGAAATCGTGGCAAGAGCAGTGGCAGCAGGCGAGGTTGAACAGGGAATCCTGATCTGCGGAACAGGTCTTGGAATTTCTCTTGCGGCAAATAAAGTAAAAGGAATCCGCGCCGCGGTTTGCAGCGAGCCGTTTACGGCAAAGATGGCAAGAGTGCACAATAACTGTAATATCCTGGCGTTCGGAGCTCGTGTGGTAGGAGCGGAGCTTGCGAAAATGATCGTAGAGACATGGCTTGACGCCGAGTTTGAAGGAGGACGTCATCAAAGAAGAGTTGACCTGATTACAGCGATCGAGGAGAAATAAACATGCAGTCATATCATCTGACACAATGGGTATTGTTCTTTTTCATTTACAGTTTTATCGGCTGGGTATGGGAATGCTGTTTTGTTTCTGTGCGGAAACGCCGTTGGGTAAACCGCGGATTTATGTACGGGCCGATGCTGCCGATCTATGGATTCGGAGCGCTTGCGGTCTTGATCAGTACGATCAGAGTCAGAGACAGCATTCCGTTGATCTTTTTATTCGGCATGGTTGGAGCAACGCTGCTGGAATACGTTACAGGGGCGGTTATGGAGAGACTTTTCAATGTGAAATACTGGGATTACAGCAATCAGAAATTTAATCTGAACGGATATATTTGTCTTACCTCGTCTTTGGGGTGGGGATTGTTTTCCGTTTTGCTTGTTAAGTTTGTCCATGTACCGATCGAGGGAGCGGTGCTGAAGATTCCGACGCTTATTGCGGAGTGTATCGCATTTGTGCTGACTGTTGCGGCGGCGGTCGATGTGACGCAGTCGTTTAATGATGCGATGGATCTGAAGCGGATTCTTGCACAGCTTGAAGAAAGCAAAAAACAGATCAGGAAGATACAGGAGAAATTAAAAGTCGCTTCTGAAGAATTTATGGAAGATTATCGACAGCGCGCAGGTGAGTTTGTAGAAGATTATCGCAGGCGTGTAGAAGAACATGTAGAGGATTACCGCGGACGTGCGGAAGAAATGGCGGAAGATTACAAAAAACTGGCAGAAGAGCATATGGACAGTTACCGTCAGCGCGCAGAAGAGATGGTAGAGGGATACAAAGAAGAGATCAAAGTTCAAAAGAAGAAACGCCGCGAACAAATCAATTCACGCAAAGAAGAATATCTGGCGCGTGTTCATGCAAGGCGCGAAGAGAGACAGCGTCTCCTTGCAAGATTGTCGGAGAGGGCGGAACTGTTGATGAAGGAAGAATTTCCATCAAAGGTTGACGAATTGATCGGCGAAGATAAACGGGAAGAATACGCGAAGATCAAGAAAAATATTTCCCGGGAGATGACGAAGATGCACGACAGAACAGACAGAAGCTATATCCGTGCGGCAAGACATTTGAAAGGCAATCCGACGGCTGTGTCAAAAAGATTTTCGGAAGCTCTTGCCGAACTGAGAAAACATATGGATGAGAAATGATAGCGGAGGGACACAAAAGATGACAAAAAAGCAGCGTGCGTTACAGGTGATCGAGCGGCTGAAAAAAGAATATCCGTCCGCCGGCTGTACGCTTGATTATGATCAGGCATGGAAACTGCTTGTCAGTGTGCGGCTTGCGGCACAGTGTACAGATGCCCGTGTCAATGTAGTGGTGAAAGGGTTATATGAAAAATATCCGACAGTGGAAGCTTTGGCGGAAGCGGATGTAGATGAGATTGAGAAAATTGTGCGTCCGTGCGGTCTTGGAAGAAGCAAGGCGCGCGATATCAGCGGCTGTATGAAGATGATCCGGGATGAGTATGAAGGGAAAGCGCCGGATGATTTTGACGCGCTGATGAAACTTCCGGGAGTCGGAAGAAAAAGCGCAAACCTTATCATGGGCGATGTGTTCGGGAAACCTGCGATTGTGACAGATACGCATTGTATTCGGCTTGTAAACCGGATCGGACTTGTAGATGGGATAAAAGAACCGAAAAAGGTCGAGATGGCATTGTGGAAGATCATTCCTCCTCAGGAGGGAAGTGATTTCTGTCACAGGCTTGTCTTCCACGGGCGGGATGTGTGTACGGCAAGGACAAAGCCGTACTGTGAGAAGTGCTGTCTGGCGGATATTTGCAAGAAAAACGGAGTTTCATAAAAAAGAAAAAGAGGAGGCAGAAAATGAAAAGTTTGAAATTAAGAGATGATTTTTATTGGACAGGTATTATTGACGATCAACTCAGAGTATTTGATATTATCATGTATACGGAATTCGGTACAACTTATAATTCTTATGTGATGAAGGCGGGGGACAAAACAGTTCTTTTCGAGACTGCAAAAGCGAAGTTTTTTGACGAATATTTGGAACATCTTCAAGAAGTGATCGACATTCGGAAAATCGATTATCTTGTTGTAAGTCATACAGAGCCGGATCATGCCGGAAGCGTAGAACGCCTTCTCGATTATAGTCCGCAGATGAAGGTGATCGCTACGGGATGTGCGCTCGGTTTCCTGAAAGAGATCGTAAACCGGGATTTTGTCGGCATTCCGGCAAGGGATAAAGAGAAGATGACGATCGGAAATAAGACGCTTGAGTTTTTGTTTGTTCCGAATCTTCATTGGCCGGATACGATGTACACTTTTATTGAGGAAGAACAGATTCTTGTAACATGTGATTCTTTCGGTGCACATTACTGTCTCCCGGAAGTCGTATCAAGTGAGATTAAAAATGAGGCGGATTATCAAAGTGCTTTGAAATATTATTATGACTGCATTATCGGACCGTTCAAACCTTTTATGCTTAAAGCTCTCGACCGTGTTGAAACAATGGATATTTCCATGATCTGTACGGGGCACGGACCGGTTCTCGTAGGAGATCGGATCAGACAGGTTATGAAGCAATACAGAGAATGGTCGACAGTGGTCAATCCGAATGAGAAAAAAACAGTTATTATCCCGTATGTGAGCGCATATGGCTACACGAAGATGCTTGCGGAAAAAATCGCGGAAGGAGTCAAAGACAGCGGCGATATCGACGTCAGGTCTTATGACATGGTTGAGGCAGACGCAGAGAAAGTGAACGAAGAACTTTTGTTTGCGGACGGAATATTGCTTGGAACTCCTACGATCGTCGGAGAAGCGCTCAAGCCGATATGGGATCTTACACTTGCAATGTTTCCGGCTACTCACGGAGGAAAATATGCCGGCGCATTCGGAAGCTACGGTTGGAGCGGAGAAGGAGTGCCGAATATTACGCAGCGTCTGAAACAACTGAAAATGAAAGTATCGGAAGGATTCCGTGTTCGGTTTAAACCATCGGAAGCGGATCTTGTGAGCGCTTATGAGTACGGATATCAGTTCGGGTGCATCGTGCAGAACAAAGAACCTGTAAAGCCGAAGAAAAAAGGTGCCAGAACGCTTGTGAAATGTCTTGTCTGCGGGGAAATTTTCGATTCTTCGATCGAGATATGTCCGGTGTGCGGAGTCGGAAAAGAGAATTTTATAGAAGTTGAAGCAGAAGAAAGCGCCGTTTTGAATAATACAGAAGAATATTATGTTATCCTCGGAAACGGAACGGCAGGATTTAACGCTGCCAAGGCGATAAGGGAACGTGATAAAACGGGAGCTGTTACGATCATTTCCGATGAAGAGTATCCGGCATACAACCGTCCGATGCTGACAAAGTCGATCGTGGCAGGATTGAGCGCGGATCAGATCGCGATCGTAGATCCGTCATGGTATGAAGAAAACAAAGTGTTCCAAATGTTAGGAAAGAAAGTGGCGTCTGTCGATGTAAATGAAAAAGAAGTGATTCTTGAAAGCGGAGAGAAAGTGCATTTCACGAGACTGATCTATGCACTTGGAAGCGAGTGCTTTATACCTCCGATCGAAGGAAGTTCTTTGCCGGAAGTAGTTGCGATCCGCCGCCTTGCAGATGTGGAAAAACTGGAAAAAATGATGGAACATGCGGCGAAAGCAGTTGTGATCGGAGGCGGTGTACTTGGTCTGGAAGCTGCATGGGAACTGAAAAAAGCGGGGATTGATGTACAAGTGTTAGAAGCTGCGCCGATTCTTATGGGACGTCAGCTTGACGAGAACGCTTCGGACATTTTGAAGATGTTCGCCGAAAAGAGCGGTGTGAAGATCAGTACGGGCGTTTCCGTGGAAGCAGTGGAAGGAGACGGACATGTATCGGGAGTCCGCTTATCTGACGGTCAGGTGATCCCTGCGGAAGTTGTCGTTGTATCGGCGGGAGTGCGTGCAAATACAGCATTGGCTAAGGAAATCGGACTTGATACCGACCGTGCCGTTAAAGTGAACGAACGGATGGAAACGAGTGTTCCGAACGTATATGCATGCGGTGACTGTGCGGAATTTAACGGGGCAAACTATGCTGTTTGGCCGGAGGCTTCCGAACAGGGACGTATCGCGGGCGCAAATGCGGCAGGCGATCAGATTGAGTATGCGGCGACAGCTCCGACATTGACATTCCATGGGATGAACACAGCACTTTTCGCAGCCGGAGATAACGGGAAAAATCCGAATCTGCTTTATAAGACGGCAGAATTTAAAGATATGGGAAAAGGAAGATACAGTAAATATTACTTTTTAAACAACCGCCTTGCAGGCGTTATCATGATCGGAGATCTGTCCGATATGGTCAAAATCACGGAGGCATTGGAAAAACATGCCCTGTATAAAGATGTGCTCGGATAGAAAAGAACGCATCGCATAAAGCGGTGCCTCCCGGGCAGGAGTGAGAGTCTCGTATAAAACCGTGTCCGGGGGGATTATTTTTATCGAAGGTGCATCTGAAACTGCGTCTTTGCAAAAAAGATGTGCGGGAAAGGAATTCAAAAGAGAAAATATGGTAAACACAATATATGAACTGGCATGGATCTTTTTTATTTATTCATTTATCGGATGGTGCGGCGAGGTCATCGTTGCGGCGGTTAACAGGCACAAGTTTGTCAATAGGGGATTTATCGCGGGACCGCTCTGCCCGATCTACGGAACGGGAGCGGTGGCGGTGGCGGTGTTTTTGCCGGAATTAAAAGAAAATCTGATCTTTCTTTTTATCGGCGGAATGATCGTTACTTCGTTCGTAGAATATATTACGGGAAGGTTGATGGAAAAGATACTGCATAAAAAGTGGTGGGATTATTCAGATCAGAAATTTCATCTGGACGGTTACATTTGTCTGCGGGTATCTGCTTTATGGGGCGTGTGCAGTGTACTGATGATCTACTTTCTGAATCCGTTTTTTTGCGGTCTTGTCAATATGATACCCCGTCTGATCGGAGAAGTGATCTTATGGGTGTTTTTAGGTCTGCTTATTGCGGACAGCCTCGGTTCGGGAATTGCGGTTCTTGAATTGAAAAGAAAGAAAGGTCGGATCGAGCAGATTACGGAAGAGCTGCAGAAAACGTCTAAATTTCTTGAAAACGCTCTGACAAAACGGATTCAGAAAAGACTGGTAAAGGCATTTCCGAATATTGAGACTGAAAAAGATGCTGAACAGGAAGAAAAATTTGCGGAAGGATGCGGATTTTTTAAACTGGCGAGTCTGTTTATCATCGGAGCGTTTATCGGGGATATAGTAGAGACGATATTCTGCCTTATTACAACCGGGCGTCTTATGAGCCGCAGCAGTCTTGTGTTTGGTCAGTTCAGTATCGTGTGGGGAATTGCATGTGCGCTTCTGACATGGATTTTATATAGATACCGTGATAAGAGTAATTGGTTTATATTCCTTTTCGGAACAATACTCGGGGGCGCATATGAATACATATGCAGTGTTTTTACGGAGATTGCATTTGGAACAGTGTTCTGGGATTATAGTAAGATCCCGTTTAATCTGGGAGGAAGAATTAATCTGCTGTATTGTTTCTTCTGGGGATTTGCCGCTGTTATCTGGATGAAAGCGGTTTACCCGTTTTTGTCAAGACAGATCGAACGATTGCCGAAAAAGGCGGGACGTATCATCTGCTCCTTGCTGCTTGTCGTTCTGACGGCGGATATGGCGCTGTCATTTGCCGCTTTGGCGCGTTACGGAGAACGTCAGGAAGGAAAAGAAGGAAACGGGATTATCGCTGAAAAGTTAGATGAGTATTTCCCGGATCAGTTTATCGAGAAACGGTATGAGAACCTGAAAATAGCGAAATAAATAAAACAGATAAAACAAAAAACCGGAATGTACCTTTTGGCGCTTCCGGTTTTTGCTGATGTGCGGCTTTTCGCCGGGAAATTATGATTTGGAATTCAGAGACTGCAGTTCGCGAAGAAAGTCCAGATCATCTTGCCTCAATTTTATGTTTGTAACATAATTTTTATCGGAAGGCGATGTGACGCTGATTTCGATCACTGTGCCTTCTTCCAAAGCGTTATGAGACACCGCGTTCAAAAAAGAAGGAAATTTCGGGTGATTTTTACGAAAAGTTTCCAGATGTTTTTTTAAAGCTTGTAAACGTGCGATTTGTGATAAATTCAAGTAACACAACTCCTTTTTGGTTATTCGGAATATTTTCCTTTATATAATTTCGATTTGTGAAAATCTATTTAATCTTATAACAAAGATTTAATAAAAAAGCAAATAAAAAATGAAAAAAAGAAAATGAAAAAATGAAAAAAATTAAAAAAGTTCTTGCAATTATCTTTATCATGTGGTAGTATACTACTTGTGTCAGAGATGACGCGGGTGTAGTTCAATGGTAGAACACCAGCCTTCCAAGCTGGATACGTGGGTTCGATTCCCATCACCCGCTCTATTTTTTTATCGTAACAGTTCAGCCGGTTTCAGCCGTTGTGGTTGGACTGTTTTTTTGTAACGGCGAAGAGCCGAATCCCGGACTTGCCCGGGAACGTGACGGCTGCTTGCGATTCCGGAACGCATCTTTTATCGCTTCCGGTGATTATCCGAAAGATATCCGAAAGAAGATGTGAAAAGCCTGTGCTATACAGGCTTTTCTGTGCTATACTGTAGTTTACAATAGAAAAAACGGGAGGCGGATCATGCGGGGTGATGTTACTGACAGCGGTATTATGCGTGTGCTTTCAAAGATTTGCGATATCGTGTGTCTGAATGTTTTGTGGCTTGTTTGCTCACTGCCGATCATTACGATCGGAGCATCGACAACAGCGTTGTATACAGTAATGCTGAAACTTGTAAAAAATGAAGAAGGTTATATATTTAAAGGGTTTCTTCATGCATTTAAGTCGAATTTTAAGCAAAGTACAATCATATGGCTTATATTGCTTTTGTGCGGAGGCGTTTGTTTTGTTGATTACAGAATATCGGAAATGATGCCGGGGACACTGGGAATGGTGTTTAAAAGTATTTTTTTACTGCTTGCATTTTTTTTGATTTCAGTAACGATTTATTCATTTGCGCTGACTGCAAGATATGAAAATACGATAGGGGCTACGCTGAAAAATGCGCTTCTTTTAACGGTGGCAAAATTACCTTATACAATTTTGATGACAGCGCTGACAGTCGGAGCGGTTATTTTGTCGTGGTGGAATACGGGAATCCTTATGCTTACGATTCCGGTCTGGATCTTGGCGGGAACAGGTGTTCTTGCTTTTATTAATTCCTGTATATTAAGAAGAGTGTTCCGTGTATTTGATGAAAAGGCGGAAGGCGGCGACGAAGAAGAAAGAACCGATATGGAAGAATAAGATGGAAAAATAATCTGCACAGGCAGGAAAACGAGAGGAGCAGAAGATGAATTTTTTAGAAGAACGCATTGTAAAAGACGGGGTTGTGAAAGAAGGAAACGTATTGAAAGTAGACAGCTTCCTGAATCATCAGATGGACATTAAGCTGTTGGATCAGATGGGGGCTGAATTTAAGAGACGTTTTGCGAACAAGCCGATTAATAAAATTTTGACGATCGAAGCGTCGGGGATCGGTATTGCCTGCGTGGCGGCACAGCATTTTGATGTGCCGGTTGTGTTTGCAAAGAAATCGCAGAGTATCAATCTTGACGGAGAAATGTATGTAGCGGAAGTGGAGTCATTTACACACAAATGCAGAAACCATGTGATCGTATCTCAAAAATTCCTGACGCCGGAAGATCATGTTCTTATTATCGATGATTTTCTTGCGAACGGATGCGCTCTCCAGGGATTGATCCAGATCGTTCAGTCCGCAGGCGCGACAGTAGAAGGAATCGGGATCGCGATTGAAAAAGGCTTTCAGTCGGGAGGAAGGATCATCCGCAACCTCGGTTTTCAGCTTGAGTCTCTGGCAATCGTTGACGGAATGGATGCTTCGGCGGGAACGGTGACGTTTCGCAGCCGGGAAGAGCAAAAAGAGGCGGAGCAGCCCGCAGGAAAATGTGAACAGTGCAGGAGTGCGACTCTTGATTAAGAAAAAACCGGTCTCTGTGAAGGGGCTGGTTTTTGACATGGACGGACTTCTTCTTGACTCGGAAAAAGTTGTAAAACGGTCTTGGGATTATGCGGGAAAAGAACTTGGATATGAAAACTTCGGAGATCACATCTATAATACAGTCGGATTTAACTTGAAGAGGCGGACAGAATATTTCAAGACGAACGTCGATTTGGATTTTCCGATGGATCGATTTGCACAAATGACACGGGAATATTATTATAAGATTGCGGATAAAGAAGGAATAGCGGTGAAAAAAGGCGCTTCGGAATTGCTGAACGCCGCAAAAAGCCATGGATGTATGATCGGACTTGCAACGTCCTCGCGGCAGATACACGCAGAGCAGTCTTTGAAAAGAGCGGGATTGTACGATTATTTTGACGGCAAAGTGTTCGGGGATACAGTGAAGGAAGGAAAGCCTTCGCCGGAGATTTATCTGAAAGCGTGTAAAAGTATCGGGATCGAGCCGGAAGATGCGGTCGCTTTGGAAGACGCGCCTTCAGGAGCGGTATCGGCACATGCGGCAGGTATGCGCGTGATCGTTGTTCCCGATCTTGTGCAGCCTCCGGAAGAAGTAAAACAATTTCTATGGAAACAAGCGGAAGATCTTGAGCAGGTGATCGAGATGATATGGGGATGATTTGTTATATTGCACATAAGCCGGAGAAAAGTTTCTTGAAAAAACTATGAAAATAAAAGAAATGTTTAAATAGTGTACAAAAAATAAAATGATGTGTCGATCATCTTTTAAGTGAACTGAATTTGTGATAAAATTGCATAATCATGTAAAGTGTTTTACAGGCAGATGAAAAAAAGATGGAAGAAGTTTATGGAGGCGGAAAATGAAAAAGGAAGTACGAGGCGGGGTCAGTCTTGTTCTTGCAACGGCAATGCTTGCGGCATCGCCGATGGCGGCAGGAATGACGGAAACAGTTCAGGCAGAGGAACTTACAGTGGATAGTAAAGCTGCTCAGATTCAAGGAGAGAGCATCATTCCGAGAGCGGATCAAGTTCCCGGAAACGAGGAGTTGTTTGCTCGGTATGTAGAACAGACATTTTACGGTGAAGAGAGCGAAAGCTATCGTACGCCTGCGGTTTACGGCAATATCGGGCAGAACGTTTTAACCGGAGCGGACAAATATGTATATAATGAACTGAAAAAAATAGCCGCTAATATCGCGGACGGAAAAGCAGCGGACGGAAGCGAACCGTCAGGACAGTATGTATCTACGAAATTTACGCTTTCCGTTGCGGGGCAGGGGATTACATATGAAGGCGGCGCATTTAAAGGATTTAGTTTAAGTAAAGTGATTGCGGCGCTTCTTGCAGACTGTCCGTATGATCTGTACTGGTATAATAAAACGGCGTCCACATGGTTTAACGGCAGAATTTCGGGACGGGAAGTCGTGGAGATTGATATAAGTTTCCCGGCTGCGGATGCTTACGCAGGACCGGAAATCGAACAGCAATACAAGACGAAGTGTACGGTTGACAGCAAGAAGACAGGAGCAGCCAGTTCGGCGGCGGAGAACGCGCGAAAAATCATAGAGAAGCATAAAGCCGAAAAAGATTATGAGAAGATGGAATCTTATAAAAAAGAAATCTGTGATCTGACATCGTATAATTATGACGCTGTGAAACCGGGTGTCGTTTACGGAGATCCGTGGCAGATGATCTATGTATTTGACGGAGATGAAAGTACGAATGTTGTATGCGAGGGATACGCAAAAGCATTTCAGTATTTATGCGATATGAGCGATTTTCTCGATCCGGGATATAATTGCTACAGTGTAACCGGTGTGATGAGAGGCGGTACGGGAGAAGGACCGCATATGTGGAATATCGTGACGATCGGAGAAGGAAATTATCTCGTGGATGTGACGAACAGCGACAAGGGAACAGCAGGTGAGTACGGCGGTCTGTTCATGGCATGGGATAAGGAAAACGGAAGCGTTGAAAACGGTTATGTATTTAATACTGTTTATTATGATGACGCTATTACGTTTGCTTATGACGAATCGACGAAAGCTTTGTATGGAACAGGAGATAACTCTGTTTTGAAGATTGCTTCAGCAAAGTATGAAGAGCCAAAGGGTACATCTCCGGTCATTGCGGGAGTGGAAAATAACGGAAATTATTATGCCACACAAAAAGTGACGATAAGTGATGCCGACAATGATCTTTTATCTGTTACTGTAAACGGGAAAAAAGCAGAAGAGGAAATCTATCTTTCCGCAGATAATCAAAATAATCAGAAGAAAGAGTACACGATCATAGCAGAGGATCGCAGAGGAAACAGTACAAGCTGCAAAATAACGATCAATCCTTGTTCCGACCTTCAAAAAAGGATCTCGCATCTGTCTGTGGACACAGTAAAGGTTACAGACAAAGCGTTAGTGCAAAACACATTGAAAGACGCGGTAACAGCAGTTGAAAATGCAGCGGAAGAAGAGAAGACAATTCTTGCAGAAGTAAAAACAAAGTGTGAAACACTTCTTGCAAAGATCGACGAACTGAATCAGCCGCAGGACTATATCAGAGGCGATGTGGATGCCAACAGTAAAGTCGATGTCGGAGACGTCCGCACTGCGTTGAGATATATCTGTAAAAAGACCGATCTGACGGAAACACAGATGAAAGCCGGAGATGTGACAGGAGACGAAAAAGTAACGATCGAAGACTTGAGAAAGATCTTAAGATATGTATGCAAGAAAATAACAGAGTTATAAAATAAGAAAACAACGATATAAATAAAAGGTGTTCAATATTCAAAAACCGGGAAAGTCAGATCGACTGTCCCGGTTTCTCTTTAATTCCAAAAATCTGTTTTGTCTTTTAACTGGATATCGGCAGCTTTAAAGACTGGATCTTTTCCGGCTTTTTTCTGCTTTGTATAGTCATTCATAGCCTGAATTGCCGGTTTGCATAAGATAAGGATGACAGGAAGGTTGATTAAAGCCATCAATCCCATCAGTACGTCCGCTGTATTCCATACGATGCTGAATTCCATTGTCGCGCCAGCAAGTACGATGGCGGCGGCGATAATACGAAATGTATTGATCACTGCTTTCGGCGGTTTTCTGCCGCAGAGGAATTTCAGCCCCATTTCCGCATAGTAGAAGTTTCCGATCAGCGTTGTAAAGGCAAACAGGCAAAGTGCGATCGTAATAAAGATCGTACCGAAACTGCCAAGCGAGCTGGAAGCCGCTGCCTGAACCCACGGCATTCCTGCCAATTTAGAAGTCGGCTCTACGCCGGAACAAAGAAGCATGAACGCTGTTGCGGAGCAGATCAGGATAGTGTCGATGAATACAGAAAGCATCTGCACAAGTCCTTGTTTTACCGGATGAGAAACTGCCGCGCTTGCCGCTGCATTCGGAGCAGAACCGACACCGGCTTCGTTGGAGAACAGTCCTCTTTTGATACCGTGCATAACACAGGATCCGGCAAACCCTCCGAAGATGGCCTGTACGTCAAATGCATTATTGAAAATGCTTGTGAACATTACAGGAACAAGCTGATAATGTTTCAGGATGATGAATAAAGAAACTGCAAGGTAAAAGATACCCATAACCGGAACAAGCACTTCCGTAATCTGTGAGATCTTTTTACTTCCTCCGAATACAGCCAAAGCAAATACAACCGCAAGGATCGCTCCGACAATGAGCGGAGTCCATTTCGGATCGAAGAAAGAATAGACACGGAAGGAATCCGCAATATTAAATGAAGCTACAAGGTTGAATCCGCCCATATAAGTCAGGATCAAAACAACTGCGAAAAGGACGCCGATCCAACGCTTCTTCAAAGCGGCCTGAATATAATATGCAGGACCTCCGTAAGAACTTCCGTCCTTTGCTTTGTGTTTGTAAATTTGAGCAAGCGTACTTTCGATAAATGCAGATGCGCTTCCGAGAATAGCCGTAAGCCACATCCAGAACACTGCGCCTGATCCGCCAAGGCAGATCGCTGTTGAGATTCCGGCGATGTTTCCTGTTCCGACTCTGGAAGCGGTTGATACCATAAGAGCCTGAAAGGAAGAAAGTCCGTTCTTATCATTGCCCGGCTGTGCGACAACGCGCAGAGATTCGATAAACATACGGATCTGTACGAATTTTGTTTTGATCGTAAAGAAGATTCCCGCTCCGAGAAGCAGTATGATCAAAATGTGGCTGTAGAGCAGCTCGCTCAGCGAGTTGATCATGTTTGTAATAAAATCTGTGAACAATAGTTTTCCCTCTCTTTCCTAAAGTCATGTTTGCTGTGTCAATATCGCTTATATGATTGACGATCGCGTACTGCGAATACAGACAGTTTAGACACATTTCGGTGTGAGAACGACAAAGCGGGACTGATGTCACCGAAAATGCACACATACCGGTTAATTATATAGTAAAAACGTTTGTTTTGCAACAAAACGCTTCTTGTGTTATTCTATAAAGGTGTCAAAAGGTCGATTTTCAAAAGGAAAATAAAATCGGGAGGGCCAGAGTATGAAATTAAGCAAATTATTAGAACGGTTAGAATATGAGGTTGTTCAAGGCAGTGTCGAAACAGAAGTGACAACGCTTGCCAATGACTCAAGAAAAGTAGAAAGCGGATCTGTTTTTGTCTGTATCAGCGGAGCGGCTTTTGACGGGCATCAATATGTTTCGGATGTGGCAAAAAAAGGAGCGGCGGCGATCATAGCAGAACGGGATATCGAAGCGCCGAAAGGGGTGACGGTGATCAAAGCGGAAAATACGAGATATGCACTGGCGCTGATGTCTGCGGCGTATTTCGGATATCCGGCAGAGAAGCTGAAAGTGATCGGAATTACCGGAACGAAAGGAAAGACGACGACAACATATCTGATCAGGTCTATCTTAGAAGGTGTCGGACATAAAGTAGGACTTATCGGTACGATCGAAGCGATCATCGGAGAACGGAAGATCCCTGCGGCAAATACGACGCCGGAATCGTTTACGATCCAGCAGTACTTTGCGCAGATGGTTGAAGAAGGCTGCGACAGTGTTGTTATGGAAGTTTCCTCTCAGGGACTTATGCTTCACAGAACGGCGGGAATTCCGTTTGAGATCGGTATTTTTACGAATCTTGGAAAAGATCATATCGGTCCGAATGAACATAAAGACTTTGAAGATTATAAACGGTGCAAAGCAATGCTGTTTCAACAGTGCAAACTTGGCATTGCCAATATAGACGATCCTTATTATGAAGATATTTTCCGAGGCGCGACATGTAAAGTGGAAACTTTCGGTTTTTCTCCGAAAGCGGATCTGAGAGCGGAAAATGTAAATCTCGTATCGAAGCCGGGATATTTAGGCGTTTCGTATCATGTGGCGGGGAAGGCTGATTTTGATGTGGAGATCGATATCCCCGGGAAATTCAGCGTGTATAATTCGCTGACTGCGATCGCGGTGTGCCGTCATTTCGGTGTTCCGTCTGAGAAAATAACAGAAGCGCTTAAAACAGCGCATGTCAAAGGGCGTATTGAGATGATAAAAGTATCGGATGATTTTACGCTGATGATCGATTATGCACATAATGCGATGAGTCTGGAGAGCCTGCTGACAACACTGAAAGAATATGAACCGAAACGTCTTGTATGTGTGTTCGGATGTGGCGGAAACCGTTCAAAAGACAGAAGATATGAGATGGGCGAAGTGTCGGGACGTCTGGCGGATCTTACGATCATTACTTCGGATAATCCGCGTTTTGAAGAACCACAGGAGATTATCAATGATATCAAAGTCGGAATCGCAAAGACTGACGGGGCATATGTGGAGATCTGCGACAGAAAAGAAGCGATCAAATATGCCATCGAACATGGTCAGTCTGGAGATGTGATCGTATTGGCCGGAAAAGGTCATGAAGATTATCAGGAGATCAAAGGAGTCAAATACCCGATGGATGAAAGAACGCTGATCGCAGAGGTACTTGAGGAAATCAGGGAAAATTAGGAAAGACAAGGGGACAGAGATTGTTTGCGGATGTAATCATAGATATTCAACATGAAAAACTGGATAAGATCTTTCAATACCGGATCCCCGAGCGGCTGGAACATGAAGTGGAAGCGGGGATGGCGGTGGTCGTACCTTTCGGAAAAGGAAACCGTAAGACAAAAGGATATGTAACCGCATTGTCAAAGACATGTGATTATGATATTTCAAAAGTGAAAGAGATCGCTGATATATCGCGAAGCGGCGTGGAAATCGAGGCGAAGCTGATCGCGTTGGCGGCATGGATGAAGTCGAATTATGGCGGAACGATGCTGCAGTCTTTGAAAACGGTCCTTCCTATCAAAGAAAAAGAAAATATAAAGGTAAAAAAGCGGCTCAGACTGCTGATCGACCGGGAGACGGGGGAAAAACAGCTTCATTATTATCTGGAAAAGAATCAGAAAGCGAGGGCGCGTCTGATGGCGGCGCTTCTTGACGATCCGCTTTTAGATTATGAACTTGTCAGAAAGAAGCTTAATATTACTGCCACAGTGATACGCGCGCTGGAAGAACAGCATGTTCTTGCCGTAGAATCAGAGCAGGTGTATCGTAATCCGGTTCATGCGGAAAATATTCAAAAGAAGGAGATTATTTATACGCAGGAGCAAAAACGTGCGATTATGCGTTTCTGTAAGGATTATGAAAACGGAATCCGAAAAACATATTTGCTCCATGGAGTTACGGGCAGCGGCAAAACAGAAGTTTATATGGAAATGATACAGTCTGTTGTAGATAAGGGGAAGCAGGCGATCGTTCTGATTCCCGAGATCGCGTTAACTTACCAGAGTGTGATGAGATTTTACAGAAGATTTAAAGACCGGGTATCTGTTATGAATTCCCGGCTGTCCGCAGGAGAACGATACGATCAGATGATGAGGGCGAAAGCCGGGGAAGTGGATGTGATGATCGGACCGAGATCGGCGCTTTTTACTCCTTTTCCGAATCTGGGATTGATCGTGATCGATGAAGAACATGAGCCGACTTATAAAAGTGAACAGACTCCGAGGTATCACGCGCGGGAAACGGCGCTAAGAAGAGCGCAGACAGAAGGCGCGAGCGTTGTTCTGGGAAGCGCGACTCCGTCTATGGAAGCCATGTACCGGGCAAAAAACGGCGAGTATGTTCTGATGGAAATGAAGAACCGTTCTAAAATGCAGGATCCGGCAGAGGTTTATACGGTGGATATGCGGGAAGAATTGAAGAACGGAAATCGTTCGATACTCAGCGAACAACTGCAAAGACTGATGAAAGAGCGGCTTGAAAAGAAAGAACAGACGATGCTTTTTTTGAACCGGAGAGGGTATTCCGGGTTTGTCTCGTGCCGGGAATGCGGGCACGTTATAAAGTGTCCGCATTGCGACGTGTCGCTTTCGGTCCATCGGGACGGAAAGATGAGATGTCATTACTGCGGATACGAACAGACGCGTGTGAAAATATGTCCTGAATGCGGCTCGGACCATATCGGAGAATTCAGGGCGGGAACACAGCAGATCGAAGAGCTTGTGAAGACGGTATTTCCGCAGGCAAGAGTGCTGCGAATGGATATGGATACGACACGGCAGAAAGATTCCCATGAGAAAATACTGTCTGCATTTGCAAATGAAGAGGCGGACGTACTTGTCGGTACGCAGATGATCGTAAAAGGTCATGATTTCCCAAATGTAACATTAGTCGGGATTCTGGCTGCGGATATGTCGTTGTATACAGATGATTACAGATCGGGCGAGAGAACGTTCCAGCTCTTGACGCAGGCGGTCGGAAGAGCGGGGCGCGGAGATAAAAAAGGAGAAGCGGTGATTCAGACATACAGTCCCGATCATTATGCGATCGTAACGTCTGCGGCGCAGGATTATGAGGCGTTCTATGAGGAAGAGATCCGATACAGAACGATGATGGGGTATCCTCCGGCAGAAAATCTTCTGGCAGTGTTTGTATCAAGCGCCGATGAGGCGTTATTGGAAACAGGCTGCCGTTATTTGAAAGAATATATGATAAAAGCGAAGAAGAATATCGAGGCGTCCGTGATCGGCCCGGCAAGTCCGGGAATCGAAAAGATCAACGATGTTTATCGGAAAGTGATCTATGTAAAAACCGCGGACTATCATGATCTTGTTGTGCTGAAAGACCGGACGGAAAAATATATTGAGATTAATTCGGGATTTGATAAAATGAGAATACAATTTGATTTTAATCCGATGTAGCGGATAGAAAGAAGGAGAAAAATGGCAATCAGAGTAATCAGAGAAATAGGAGACGATATATTAGAAAAACAGTGTAAAGCAGTGCCGAAGATGACGCTTCGCACGAAAATACTGATCGGAGATATGCTTGAGACAATGTATGAAAGCAACGGTGTCGGTCTTGCGGCTCCGCAGGTCGGCGTTTTGAAAAGAATCGTAGTGATCGATGTAGGGGAAGGTCCGATTGTTTTGATCAATCCGCAGATCATCGAATCTTCAGGCGAACAGACAGGAGAAGAAGGATGTCTAAGCGTACCGGGAAAATTCGGAATCGTTACAAGACCGGACCGTGTAAAAGTGCGGGCGTTTGATGAAAATATGAACGAGTTTGAAATGGAAGGCGAAGGCTTGCTTGCAAGGGCGTTTTGCCATGAACTTGATCATTTGGACGGAAAACTGTATGTTGAACTGGCAGAAGACGGACTTCATGAAGTGTCTTATGATGAAGAAGATCAAGACGATGCGAAAGGAGGGAAAGAATGAGAATCATATTTATGGGAACACCCGATTTTTCGGTCGGAACACTGGAAGCGCTTGTGGAAGCGGGGCATGATGTGTGTCTCGCCGTCACACAGCCGGATAAGCCAAAAGGCAGAGGAAAAGAAATGCAGTTTACGCCTGTAAAGGAAGCGGCGGTTAAGCATGGGATTTTGGTGTATCAGCCGAAAAGAGTGCGCGACCCTGAGTGCGTGGAAGAATTGAGAAAATACAATGCCGACGTGATAGTCGTTGTTGCTTTCGGTCAGATCCTTCCGAAGGAGATTCTTGAGATGACGCCTTACGGATGTATTAATGTCCATGCATCTCTTCTTCCGAAATATCGCGGGGCTGCGCCGATCCAGTGGGCGATCATAGAAGGAGAGAGCGTGACGGGCGTTACAACGATGCAGATGGATGAAGGACTTGATACCGGAGATATGATTTTAAAGACCGAGATCCCGATCGCAGAAGACGAGACAGGAGAGTCACTTCATGACAAACTGGCAGAAGCAGGCGCCTCTCTCTGCGTAAAAACATTGCATGCAATAGAAAATAAAACAGCAGTGTTTGAAAAGCAGCCGGAAAGCCCGACTGCTTATGCGAAAATGCTCACGAAAGATCTTGGTAATATCGACTGGACGAAATCGGCAGTGCAGATCGAGCGTCTCGTACGTGGATTGAATTCATGGCCAAGCGCATATACACACCGGGACGGAAAAGTGATGAAGATATGGAAAGCGCTCGCAAAGCCGCAGGAAGAATATGCAGAGCAGACCGAACTGGGAAGCGGGGAACATACAGCGCAGAAAACCGGAAAGAACGCCATGCCGGGAACGGTAGTGTCCGTAGAAAAAGATTCGTTTTGCATACAGACGGGAGACGGCGTGCTTCGTATTTTAGAAGTACAGATGCCCGGCAAGAAACGAATGGATACAGGCTCGTTTCTGCGCGGATATAAAGTGGAAGAAGGAATGGTGTTTGGGAGAGAATAATGGCAAAGGCGATCAATGAAAGAGAAATCGTAGCCGCAATCCTTATGGAAGTAACGGAAAACGGCAGATACAGTCATATTGTATTAAGAGAAGTTTTGATAAAATATCAATATCTTGAGAAAAGGGAAAGAGCATTTATCACCCGCGTTACGGAAGGAACACTGGAACATATGACAGAGATTGATTATATTCTGGATTGTTTCTCCAAAGTAAAAGTAAAAAAGATGAAGCCGTTAATTCGCGCAATTTTAAGAAGCGCGGTCTATCAGATAAAATATATGGACAGTATTCCCAATCATGCAGTTTGCAGTGAATCGGTAAAACTGGCAGTGAAGAAAGGGTTTTCCGGTCTGAGGGGCTATGTCAACGGCGTGCTGAGAAGTGTTGTCAAAGGAATCGATGAGGTGGAGTATCCGTCAGATCCGATCAAACGGCTTTCGGTACGATATTCCTGTCCGGAATGGATCATCCGATTATGGAAAGAAACGTATGATCTTTCTTTGATCGAAACGATGCTGAAAGATTTCCAGACAGAAAAGCCGACAACGATCCGACGCTGCAGAAGCCGGATTACGACGGAGCAGCTGAAAAAGCGGCTTGAGGAAGAACATGTTTTAGTGGAAAATCATCCGTATTTAAAGGATGCGCTTCTCATTTCAAAATATGATTATTTAGAGTCTCTGGAAACATTTCGGGAAGGTCTGTTCGTCGTGCAGGATATCAGTTCGATGCTTGTAGGAGAACTGGCGCATGTGCAGGCGGGAGCGCAGGTGATCGATCTGTGTGCGGCGCCGGGCGGAAAGGCGCTTGATGTGGCGGAACGCATTTTGATGGAAGATCAAGCCGGATGTTCCGGTCATGTGGAAGCCCGTGATCTGACAGAATATAAAGTGTCTTTGATCGAGGAAAATATAGAACGTATGGGACTTGGCAATGTAACCGCGGTTTGTCAGGATGCGTCTGTGTATGATGAAAAATCAGCGGGTAAAGCGGATATTGTGATCGCCGATCTGCCTTGTTCCGGTCTGGGAGTGCTTGGGAAGAAAACGGATCTGAAATATAAAGCGTCGCCGGAAGGAATCGTAAGTCTCGTAAAGCTTCAGCGCAAGATTCTTTCGTGCGCGGCTCTTTATGTGAAGCCGGGAGGAGAACTTCTCTATAGTACATGTACTGTGAACCCGAAAGAAAATATCGAAAATGTCCATTGGTTTTTGAAAGAATTTCCTGAATTTTATGCAGACGATATCAGGGGGGATCTTTGCTCCGAACTGCGGGAAAGCGTAACTGAGAGCGGATGTATCCAACTCTTGCCGGGGGTTCATAAAAGCGACGGCTTTTTTATCGCGCGGCTTCGAAAAAAAGAGGCTTAAGTATGGAAGAGATCGAAAAAGAGCAAAATGACAGGAAACTGAAAAATGAAAAAAGGGAAGTATGAGAATGAAGAAAGATATCCGGGCATATGAATATGAAGAATTAAAAAAAGAGATGGAACATCTCGCAGAGAAGCCGTTTCGGGCAAAGCAGGTATATGAGTGGCTGCATGTGAAGCTTGCAGATCATTTTGACGAGATGACGAACTTGCCCGTGAAACTTCGGGAAAAACTTGCGGAAGAATATGATATCTTTCCGGTACAGATGGCGGAACGCCAACAGTCAAAACTGGATGGAACGAACAAGTTTTTGTTCCGTCTGCATGACGGAAACATGGTGGAAAGTGTTCTTATGCGGTATAAGCACGGTAATTCGGTCTGTATTTCTTCGCAGGCGGGATGCCGTATGGGATGTGTGTTTTGTGCTTCGACGATCGGGGGATTAAAACGGAATCTGTCGGCATCTGAAATGCTCGGACAGATTTATCAGATCCAGAAAATCATCGGAGAGAGGGTCTCAAATATCGTCATTATGGGAACAGGAGAGCCGCTTGATAATTATGACAATTTTTTGAGGTTCATTCATATTTTGACAGATGAACACGGACTAAATATCAGTCAGAGGAATGTGACGGTTTCCACATGTGGGATCGTACCGAAGATCATACAGTTGGCAGAGGAACGTCTGCAGATCACTCTGGCTCTTTCTCTGCATGGGTCTACGCAGGAAAAACGGAGAAAACTGATGCCTGTTGCAAACAAGTATGAACTGGGCGAGGTGCTTGCGGCCTGCGATACATATTTTGAAAAAACAGGACGCAGAGTGACATTTGAGTACAGTCTTGTGCATCAGGTGAACGATACAGATGAGGATGCAGAGGAACTTTCGGCGCTTCTTTCACGGCGTAACTGTCATCTGAACCTGATTCCGGTAAACCCTGTAAAGGAGCGTTCTTTTCAGCGTCCAAGCCGCAAAAGTGCTTTGAATTTCAAAAATAAACTTGAAAAAAGCGGAATTAATGTTACTATAAGAAGAGAAATGGGCTCGGATATCGACGGGGCGTGCGGTCAGCTTAGACGGCGCTACGAGGAAGAGACAATGAATGAGAATTAAGGAGAAGCATATGAGAACATTTTCGATAACAGATGTAGGAATGGTAAGACAAGTAAATCAGGATTATGTTTATGTGACTGACAGACCTCTCGGAATTCTTCAGAACCTCTTTGTGGTGGCAGACGGTATGGGAGGTCACCAGGCGGGAGATTATGCTTCCAAGTATACGGTTGAAGTGCTCAACAGGGAATTGGCGCTAAGCGAAGGCGAAGATATTGAAAGATGTCTTGTAGGCGCTATAAAAACGGCAAACAGGGAGATCATAAAAGAAGCTTCAAGAGACGAACATCTCAAAGGAATGGGAACGACGGTTGTTGCGGCGACGATCTCAAATCAGATGATGTATTTCGCGAATGTAGGAGACAGCCGTTTGTATTTGATCAATCAGGGCATTCAGCAGCTTACGAAAGATCATTCCCTGGTAGAAGAGATGGTAAGGCTTGGCGGGATAAAACCGGAAGAAGCAAAACATCATCCGGATAAAAATATTATTACGAGAGCGATCGGCGCGAAAGCGGACGTAGAGGTAGACTTTTACGAGCACCGTCTGAAAAGGGGAGACATCATATTGATGTGTACGGACGGTTTGAGCAATATGGTAGAAGATGAGGAACTTTTTCATATAGTTCAGGGAGGAAGAGATATCGTAGAGTCCGGTCAGGCTCTTATAGAAGCAGCAAAAGAAAACGGCGGTACAGATAATATAGGGGTTGTCCTTATAGAACCGTTTGCAGATGAGGTGAGTGTATTATGATTAAAGAGGGAGTTTGCTTAGGAAAAAGATATGAGATACTCGGACGGATCGGATCGGGTGGTATGGCGGATGTTTACAAGGGAAAGGATCGTAAATTAAACCGCTATGTCGCGATCAAAGTATTAAAAAGCGATTATCGTTCGGATCAGGTATTTATAAAGAAATTTTTGAGTGAGGCGCAGGCTGCGGCAGGACTGATGCATCCGAACGTTGTCAACGTGTATGACGTCGGTCAGGACAGAGGTCTGTACTATATGGTAATGGAGCTTGTCGAAGGGATTACTCTGAAAGATTATATAAAGAAAAAGGGAAGACTTTCGGCAAAAGAGACGATCAGTATTTCCATTCAGATGGTGACAGGGCTTCAGGCGGCGCACAATCATCATATTATCCACAGAGATATTAAGCCTCAGAATATTATCATTTCAAAAGACGGAAAAGTAAAAGTGACTGACTTCGGCATTGCCCGTGCGACTACATCTACGCAGACGATCAGCACAAGCGTTATGGGATCGGTTCATTACACATCTCCGGAGCAGGCGAGAGGCGGAGTTGTAGATCAAAAGAGCGATCTTTATTCCATCGGTATCACAATGTATGAGATGATCACCGGGCACGTACCGTTCGACGGAGATTCCACGGTGTCGGTTGCGTTGAAACATCTGCAGGAAGAGATTACATCTCCGGCAGAAGAAGTTCCGAATATTCCTTACAGTCTCGAGTGCATTATCATGAAGTGTACACAGAAAAATCCGGGACGCCGTTATCCGGACTGTGCGTCTCTTCTTATGGATCTGAAAAGATCTCTTGTAGAGCCGAACGGAGATTTTGTTGTTTTGGGAGCGGGAACAGGAGCGGAGACGGACCGCACGATGGTTATGTCGACGGAAGAACTGGAACGGATTCAGGGCAGTCGTTATGATGATGATTACGACGATGAAGATGATGAGTACGATGATGACGACGATTATGACTACGACGACGATAATGATTATGACAACAGAAGGCGCGGTCAGAAAGACAGGCGGAAGAAGAATGATGTAAATCCCGATACGAAGCGGATCATGAAAATACTGATGATCGTGGCGGGAGTCGTGATTGCACTGCTGATCCTGTTTCTTGTCGGAAATGCGGCGGGATTTTTCAAAGGAGCCGGTCTTTCTTCAAAGACAGAAAAGATGGTAACAGTACCGGATGTGCGCGGAATGACATTTGAAGATGCGCAGGCAGAACTCAAGAAAAAAGATCTCGGTATTAAAAAAGCGGATAAAGAAGAAGCTTCCAATGAATACGAAAAGGGCGAGATTAAGAGCCAGAATCCGGGAAAAGGAAAGAAAGTAAAGAAAAATTCTACGATTACGGTTGTGATCAGCAGCGGAGAAGCCGCGAAAAAAGTAACTGTGCCGAATGTTGTGAACAGATCGGAGGCGGAAGCAGAGAGAATGCTTCAGGATGTCGGTCTGAAAGTGACAAAAGGCGAGGCAGTTTATGATGATACGATCGAGATGGGAAATGTGGTCAGCTCTACTCCGGGTTCGGGAGAGCAGGTAGACGAGGGCACAAGCGTTCAGCTTATTATCAGTAAAGGAAAAGATCCCGAAAAAGATAAAGTAGAAGTGCCGTCGCTTCTGAATATGACGGAGGATCAGGCTGCCGCCGCCTTAGAAGAACTTGGACTGAAAGGAAGTCCTAAGGAAGAATATGCCGGCGGAACGGCAGGAACGGTTGTCGCACAGGAAACAGAAGCGGGAACTAAAGTAAAGAAAGGCACAACAATAAAATATACAGTAACGCTTGGATCAAAGACAGAATGGTCTACTATTCCGAGTGATGTGATCGGAATGGAGAAAAACACGGCGGTTAAAGTGCTGACTGAGGCAGGGTTTGTTCCGGTATACGGCGGAGAAGACTACAGTGATACTCCGGTCGGAACGATTTACAGTGTGACTCCGTCGGCAGGTACAAAAGTGGAAAAAGGAACACAAGTATATTATTTTGTCAGCAAAGGATCATCGTCAGGACAGACCGATCCGGAAAACGGCGGAGACAATGAATAAGCGGTACTGACAGGGAATTTATAAAATATGCAAGGTAAAATTGTAAAAGGGATTGCCGGATTCTACTACGTTCATGTAGTAGAATCCGGTGTTTATGAATGTAAAGCAAAAGGGATCTTCAGAAAAGACGGTGTGAAGCCTCTTGTAGGAGATAATGTAGAGATAGAAGTTTTAGACGAAGAGGAAAAAACGGGAAATATCAGGGAAATCCTTACGAGAAAGAATGAGCTGATCCGTCCGGCGGTGGCAAATATCGATCAGGCGCTCGTTGTATTTGCGGTGACGAAGCCAAAACCTCATTTTAATCTTCTCGATCGTTTTCTTGTGATGATGGAGCAAAAGAAGATCCCGGTAATCTTATGTTTTAACAAATCCGACATTGCAAAAGAAAGCGATATTTCCAAGATGGAAGAAATATACAGGTCATGCGGGTATCCGGTCTTTTTTACGAGTGCGAAAGAAGGATGGAAGATCGAAGAAGTGAAAAAGATTCTGCACGGGAAAACGACTGTTCTTGCAGGCCCGTCGGGGGTAGGAAAGTCGTCGCTTATCAATCTTCTGCAGTCGGAAGTAATGATGGAAACAGGGAGTATCAGCAGGAAGATCGACAGAGGAAAGCATACGACGAGGCATTCCGAACTTTTAGTTTTGGAAGAAGATGAAAAGGCGGAAGACTGCGGCTCATATATTGTAGATACTCCGGGATTTAGTTCCCTTTATGTCAATGATTTTGAAAAAGAACAATTAAAATATTATTTCCCGGAATTCGGTCCGTATGAAGGATTGTGCCGTTTTTCGGGGTGCGATCATGTGCATGAGCCGGACTGTGCGGTGAAGCAGGCGGCAGAAGAAGGAAAGATACATGAGATCCGGTACAACGATTATGTTGCGATGTACCGTGAATTACAGGAAAAAAGGAGATATTGAAGATGGAAAATATTCTTGCCCCGTCGATTCTTTCGGCTGATTTTAAAATTCTGGGAGAACAGATCGAACAGACAGAAAAAGCAGGCGCAAAATATATACATTTTGATGTGATGGACGGAATTTTCGTACCGAGCATTTCGTTTGGCATGCCGGTATTGTCCGCGTTAAAAGGCGCGGTAAAACAGGCACTTGACGTACATCTTATGGTGACTGAGCCGATCAGGTATGTGAAAGAGTTCGCAAAATGCGGAGCGGATATCATCACTGTTCATTTGGAGGCGTGTGAAGATGTAAAGGCGACAGTGGATGAAATACATGCAAGCGGAGTGAAAGCAGGCATCACGATCAAACCGGCAACTCCTGTGAAAGAATTGATCCCGTATCTGGAGCTTGCGGATATGTTTCTCATCATGAGCGTTGAGCCGGGATTCGGCGGACAGGCGTTCATTTTGGAATCGCTTGACAAGATAAAAGAACTTCGCGCCCTGCTTGACGAGAGAGGCCTTAAGACGGATATCGAAGTTGACGGCGGAATTTATTGTGAAAATGTGGAAGCGGTATTGGATGCGGGAGCGAATATTATCGTTTCCGGTTCGGGAGTTTTCAAAGGTAATATTGCAGAAAATACAAAGAGATTTATGGAGATATTGAAACGTCATGAGTAAGCAGACTGTGATCGTGAGCGGCGGGATGGTGGAAAAAGATTTTGCCCTCTCGATTTTAAAAAGCGAAGAAACTGAATTTGTTATCGGGGTAGACAGAGGTCTTGTATTTTTGTATGACAACGAGATAAAACCCGATTATATCGTGGGAGATTTTGACAGCGTTCCAAGGAAGCTCGTTGAATATTACAGAGAAGAACTCGATGTGCCCGTGAGAGAATTTAATCCGGTAAAAGATGCATCAGACACAGAGATCGCTTTGCGCCTTTGCCTTGGTCTGAATCGCAAAAAGATCGTCATCCTGGGGGCAACCGGCAACCGGATCGATCACCTGTGGGCAAATGTGCAATGTTTGCAAATTGCGCTGGAAGCAGGAGCGGACGCTTGTATTATGGACGCTCACAATAAGATACGGCTTCTCGATAAAACTGTTACATTGAAAAAAGAAGAGGCATTCGGACCGTACTTTTCATTGTTTCCATTAGAACAGCCAGTAGATGCGTTCAACATTACAGGGGCAAAATATCCTCTGACAAATCATTTCCTTAAGCCGAGCGACAGCCTGTGCGTAAGTAATGAATTTGTTGAAGATGAAGTGGAAATTTCATTCGTGTACGGTAAGGTGATCTTGATGGAGACGAGAGATTAGATTTCGATAAGTTTTTGAATTTTATCGAAAAAGATATTGATATCCATTCTCAAATATTGTATTATAACTATAGTTAGACAAAGCTAACTATAAATGTGTTATATTACATGGCTATATGGCAGGAGGAGAAATGCAATGAGTGTTGTGATTATAGGTGGACATGACAGGATGGTATGTCAGTATAAGAAAATATGTAAGCAGTATCAATGTAAGGCAAAAGTTTTTACTCAGATGTCGGCAAGCCTGGGAAAACAAATTGGGAGTCCGGATCTGATCGTACTTTTTACAAATACTGTTTCTCACAAAATGGTACGCTGTGCGGTAGAGGAGGCTGAAAAGTGCAATGCAGAAGTTGTAAGATGTCATACCAGCAGTAAAAACGCATTGGAGGAAATTCTTGGAAATGTCTGCGCATAAAATATGTCTTTCTGCCTTGAATAGCAGTAAAAAGAGCCACGGAACAGGAGTGTTATGAATTCCTGTTCCTGTGGCTTTTCGTATTGATCTAAAAAGGGATGTCAAGAGAGAGTTGATTGTACCACTAAATGATTCGTTGATTGACAAAAAACGGTACTATATATTACTTTAAAGATATCAAATCAAGGAGGTGCGGTATGGAAGCAGAAAAATTTGGGATGTTTATAGCACGATGCCGAAAAGACAGAGGACTGACACAAAAAGATCTGGCACAGGGACTAAATGTTACGGAGCAGGCTGTCAGCCGCTGGGAACGCGGAAAAGGATTTCCAGACATACAGCTTTTGGTACCTTTAGCAAAAAATTTGGAGATATCGATATCCGAATTGATGAATTTAGAAAAGAAACAACTTACAAAAGAAACAAATTTCCTGACAAACGAAGAGATGCAGCGAATGCTTGCCGAAATATCGGAAATGGAAAGCAAGAATCAAAGAGCAAATAAAAAACTGTCAGCAGCCTGTATCGTGATTACGATAGCAGTAACAGCAGCTGCCAGACTGTCCGGCCATGCAAGTTTACTGGCGGCATGGATTTTAGGCGCTTTTATTGCTGTCACAGCCGCAGGGCTTTATCTGTTTATCAGTTCCGGAAAAAAGGACAGCGACACACGGATTGCTGGTATCTATATAGTTTTAGGAGTCGCAGCCACTGCAATAATACTTCTTTTTATGGGAATTCAGCCTGAAATTATAAGTATAATGCTGTTTATTGTTCTGTGCGCGGTTAGTTTCTCAGGGTAAAAAGCTGCATAATGAATCGAAATCATCATACAGCTTTTTTGAACTTTATTAATTCTTTTTTATGTGCTTTTTGATTGCCTCGAAGCTTTCAGAGCTGATGATATGCTCAATCTGGCATGCATCTTCAGCAGCGGTCTTTGAGTCTACGCCCAGTCGTTCCAGCCAGGAAGAAATCAGTGTATGGCGTTCATAGATCGTCTCTGCAATCTTTTTTCCGGAATCCGTTAATGTGATATATCCCTCAGGCGATACGGTAATATGTCCGCTTGTTCTGAGTTTTTTCATGGCGACACTTACGCTTGATTTTTTGAAATCCAACTCCGTGGCAATATCCACAGAACGGACAACAGGGCGCTTTTTACTTAAGATCAGAATAGTTTCCAGATAATTTTCACCTGATGGATTCATCGCTTATACCTCACTCATCATTTCATATGTTTATATAGATTTTTGTGCTTTTCATTATATCATATTGCCAGAATTTGAGCAAAATTTATTTGGCGCTCAAAGATAAAAAAAGATAAAAAAAGTATAAAAAGTTATTGACATCTATCACAAATTAGCATATACTAACAATGCAGATAGCTTATTGAGAAATATATTCAATTTCAAAAAGGAGGGAGAATATGGATCTGTCAGAAGCAAAAGAAGGGAAAGAGTATATTGTAAAGGATATTGCAACAGATGACGAAGAATTGACATCATTTTTGTTTTCCCTGGGATGCTACAGCGGAGAACCGATTACAGTGGTCTCCCACTTAAAAGGTGGCTGCGTCGTCTCCATCAAGGATGGAAGATATAATATTGATACTGATCTGGCGAAAGCCATTTCAATATAAAAACAGCGACGGGAGTCGCTCTTTTTTAGGCACATTGATTAGATATGTCTAACAATAATTAGAATCATCTAAATAAAGGAGGAGTTTAGAGCTATGAGGATTGCTTTTGCGGGAAATCCGAACAGTGGAAAGACAACCATGTACAATGCTCTGACGGGCAGGAACGAGCGTGTCGGAAACTGGGCAGGTGTTACGGTCGAGAAAAAGGAGAGCCTGATTAAGAGGGCGTATTACAACGGCGGGGAAGAGCTGGTGGCAGTGGATCTTCCGGGTGCGTATTCTATGTCGCCGTTTACATCGGAAGAGAGTATTACCAGCGGGTATGTAAAGAATGAAAATCCGGACGCGATCATCAATATCGTTGACGCGACGAATTTAAGCCGGAGCCTGTTCTTTACCACACAGCTTCTGGAACTGGGCGTTCCGGTGGTCGTGGCGCTGAATAAAAGCGACGTGACACAGAAGAAGCAGACACAGATTGATGAGAAACTTCTCTCCGAGAAACTGGGATGCCCGGTTATTAAAACCATCTCCACGTCCTCCGGCCATGAAGGGCTCAAAGAGGTGGTTGCCGCGGCGGCAGGGCTGAAAGGGCAGAAGCAGAAAGCGCCATATATACAGGCAGATATCGACCTGAAAGATAAGAAGGCTGTAGAGGCGGCGGACAGAAAGCGCTTTGAGTTTGTGGGCGGTATTGTAAAACAGGTTGAAAAGAGAAAAGTATTTACAAAGGATAAAAATATCCAGGATAAGATCGATGCTGTAATTACCCACAAGATCATCGGGATTCCGATTTTTGCAGCGGTTATCTTCCTTGTATTCTACATATCGCAGACCACACTGGGAACCTGGATCGCAGACTGGCTGGTTGCCTGGATCGAGACGTTCCAGGGCTGGGTCGGCGGACTGATGGAAAATGCGAACCCGCTTCTGTACGCGCTGCTTGTAGACGGTATCATCGGCGGCGTGGGCGCGGTAGTCGGATTCCTGCCTCTGGTTATGGTGATGTATTTCCTGATCGCGCTCTTGGAGGACTGTGGTTACATGGCACGTGCCACCGTGGTACTTGACCCTATTTTTAAGAGAGTCGGCCTCTCCGGAAAATCAGTGATTCCCATGGTCATCGGAACAGGATGCGCCATCCCGGGCGTTATGGCGTCCCGTACGATCCGCAATGAAAGAGAGCGCAGGACGACTGCGATGCTTACCCCGTTCATGCCCTGCGGAGCAAAGATCCCGGTGATCGCACTGTTTGCCGGAGCGTTCTTTGCAGATGCATGGTGGGTATCAGCGACCATGTATCTGGTCGGTATCGTGCTTGTGCTTTTAGGCGCGCTTCTGGTGAAACGGATTACCGGACAGAAATACAGGAAATCTTTCTTCATTATCGAGCTTCCGGAGTATAAGCTCCCCAGCCTGAAGCGCGCATGCGTATCCATGCTGGAGCGTGGAAAGGCGTATATCATCAAAGCGGGAACGATCATCCTTGTGTGCAACACGGTGGTACAGATCATGCAGAGCTTTAACTGGCAGTTCCAGCTTGTGGAAGAAGGCGCGGAAGGGACTTCCATCCTTGCCTCCATCGCCCATCCTTTTGCGATCCTGTTCATCCCGCTTGGATTCGGCGTATGGCAGCTTGCGGCGGCAGCGGTTACAGGCTTTATCGCGAAAGAAAACGTGGTAGGTACACTGGCAGTTGTTTACGGTGTGACGAATCTGATCAATGATGATTTTGAGTTGGTCGGAAGCGGAACTGAAATGGCGGCCGTCATGGGTCTTACGAAAGCGGCGGCTCTGGCTTACCTGATGTTCAATCTTTACACACCTCCGTGCTTTGCGGCTCTGGGCGCCATGAACTCGGAGATGAAGAGCGGAAAGTGGCTGTTCGGAGGAATCTGCCTGCAGCTTGCGACAGGCTATACGGTGGCATTCTTTGTATATCAGATCGGAACCCTGATTACTACAGGTTCTCTGGGAACAGCCTTCGTACCCGGACTGATCGCAGTGATCGTATTCGCACTGATCATTCTTTGGAGAATACGCAAGTCTGACAGTGAGTTTGCGGTAGAATACAACCTGCATACTGCACGTTCATAAAGAAATCAGTCAGATAAGGACGGTGGGCAAAGCGTCAGTGCTTGCCTGCCGTTTCTCAGGTGGGGAGGTATCAGAATGGAAAATGTGATAATTATTCTTATCCTGTTTGTTCTCGTTGGAGGAGCGGTCAGTTACATCATCCGGGCGAAACGAAGCGGAACAAAATGTATCGGATGCCCTGCCGGTGGAGGCTGCTCCGGCAAAAAAATAAAAAAGAAGAAACTGTCCGGGCGTGTAGTTGCAAAAAAAATCATTGATATATCCGGAATGCGCTGTGCTCATTGTGTCCAGAGTGTGACAGACAGTCTGAATGAGATCGAGGGCGTTTCCGCACGGGTTGATTTGTCTAAAGGATGTGCGGTTGTTTCCCTTGACAGAGAGATTGGCGAGGATGTCCTGGCACGTGCCGTAGAACGGGTAGGGTTTGGTGTCAGATCTATCCATACATAGCGGCAAAATAGCAGGAAGACGATCTTGGAAAGGAAAAAGGATGAGCGCGGAGAGAGAACGGATTATCAGCAAATTGAAAGAAAAAGGCTGCAGAATTACAAAACAAAGACAGATGCTTCTGGATATTATTTTGGAAAATCAGTGTACAAGCTGCAAGGAGATTTATCTCAAAGCGACAAAAAGCGACAGCACAATCGGACAGGCAACAGTTTACCGGATGGTAAAGGAATTAGAAGATATCGGGGTACTGAGCAGAAAGATTGTATATAAAAACCCGTGATAAATGATTAAAATTTATCAATAAGGGGTGTTAGGATTGACTATCCCGGTTTTCGGTTGGTATTCTGTGACGGTAAACATATGCGCATAGACTATAAAAGAGGAGTGATATAGCAATGAAGCAACATAGATTCTGGGCCTGGGCCACAGTGTTTTGCTTTCTGATGGTTTTTTATACAGGCTATAAGCACAAGTAACAGCGAATGGGAGGAAAATAAAATGTTCAGTGTTTCTACAATAAAAAAAATCAGTCTGTTTGCAGGAGGCGTCCTTTTCGGAACAGCAGGAATTAAAGTCCTTTCCAGCAAAGACGCGAAAAAGGTATATACAAACTGTACAGCGGCAGCGCTTCGCGCAAAGGACTGTGTGATGAAGACAGTTACAACTGTGCAGGAGAATGCAGAGGATATCCTTGCGGAAGCACAGCAGATCAATGAGGAACGTGCCGCAGAGGAAGCAGACCAGGTGCAGGAAGATGCTTCTGAAATCCCTGCGGGAGATGCGCAGGAAGAAAACGCATAGGCAGTGCCATGAAATTTCAGATTAAACATGAAATCAAAGGCCGCCTCCGTATCCATGTCGTCCGAAATGGGATGACATGTGCGGAGGCGGATGTTCTTTGCTGGCTTCTGGAAAAACAGAGTAATATTACGCAGGTTAAGGTATATGAACGCACCGCAGATGCCGTGATCTGCTACACAGGAGACCGGAAAGAGATGATCGAAGGGCTAAAGAAGCTCTGTTTAAAAGAGGCGGATGTGCCGGAAGATGTAGTGTCCAATTCCGGGCGGGGCTTGAATACATCTTACCGGGAGAAACTGGTTCTGAAAGCGCTGTTCCACTATGGGAGCAGACTGATTCTTCCCAATCCTTTTCGCAAAGCATGGATTGCCTGGAAAGCGCTTCGTTATATCGGGAAAGGGTTTCAATGCCTGTTAAAAGGAAAGATAGAAGTTCCGGTACTGGATGCCACAGCCATCGGGGTTTCCTTGCTGCGGAGGGATTTTAATACTGCAGGCTCGGTCATGTTTCTGCTGGGAGTCGGCGAACTTTTAGAAGAGTGGACCCATAAGAAGTCTGTGGGAGATCTGGCTCGCAGTATGTCCTTAAATGTCAGAAAAGTCTGGCTGAAACGGGAAGATCAGGAAGTCCTGGTCCCGGCTTCTGATATACAGATTGGAGATACAGTCGTAATCCATATGGGGAATGTGATCCCATTTGACGGGGAAGTCTGCGGCGGAGAAGGAATGGTGAACCAGGCCTCTCTGACCGGAGAGTCCCTTCCGGTACGGAGGGCACGGGGACAGTCTGTCTATGCGGGAACTGTCCTGGAAGAGGGTGAACTTGAGATTCTGGTACGCGCAGTGTCCGGTTCCACCCGTTTTGAAAAAATCGTGACCATGATCGAAGACTCAGAAAAACTGAAGTCAGAACTGGAAAGCAAAGCGGAGCATCTGGCGGACAGCCTGGTTCCCTATACACTGCTTGGAACCGGGATCGTAGGATTTTTGACTCGGAACGTGACGAAAGCTTTGTCTGTCCTTATGGTGGATTTCTCCTGCGCACTGAAGCTGGCAATGCCTTTGGCCGTACTTTCCGCAATCCGGGAGGCGGGACAGAACGGGATTACGGTAAAAGGCGGAAAATATCTGGAGGCAGTGGCAGAGGCGGATACCATCGTCTTTGACAAGACAGGGACTCTTACAAAGGCAAAGCCCATGGTAAAGGATGTGGTCGTATTCGGAGACTTCCCGGAAACAGAGATGTTGCGGATCGCCGCCTGTCTGGAAGAACACTTCCCCCATTCCATGGCGAAAGCAGTAGTGGACGCGGCGAAGAAGAGGAAGTTGTACCACGAGGAAATGCACTCAAAGGTTGAATACGTGGTGGCGCACGGAATTTCTTCTCACATAGGGGAGAAAAAAGTCATCATCGGAAGCAGTCATTTTGTATTCGAGGATGAGAAGTGTACGATCCGGCAGGAATATCAGGAGCGGTTTGATGCCCTTTCCGGAGAATATTCCTATCTCTATCTCGCCATTGACGGAGAACTGGCAGCGGTGATCTGTATTGAAGATCCCATTCGGGAAGAGGCACAGGAGATGGTGCAGATGCTGAGAGAAGAAGGGATTTCTAAGATCGTTATGATGACCGGCGACAGCGAACGCACGGCAGCATCGATTGCGAAAAGGGTAGGGATTGACGAGTATTATTCTGAGGTCCTGCCGGAAGACAAGGCGGGATTCGTAGAGAAAGAAAAAGCGGCAGGCAGGAAAGTGATTATGATAGGAGACGGAATTAACGACTCTCCGGCGCTGTCTGCGGCGGATGCCGGGATCGCCATCAGCGACGGGGCGGAGCTGGCGCGTGAAATCGCGGATATCATTATTGAGGCGGAAGATCTCCATGAAATCGTGAGACTGAAACGTCTTGCCAATGCGCTGATGAGACGCATTCGGAAAAATTACAGTGGAATCGTTGGAATCAATACGGCGCTGATTGCCCTTGGAGTGGCAGGCGTGATCCAGCCTACCACATCCGCACTTCTCCACAATACGTCCACACTGGCGATCAGCCTTGAAAGTATGAAAGGATATCTGGCAGAGGAGGCCCTGGAGCAAAATATTGTGTGAAAGTGTTCTGAAAAATATTTGAGCTGATTGTAAATAGAGGGTGATGGAGACACATTGGTCGAACATCATCCTCTATTGTTCTACCTGCCCAAATCTATGAAGCAAAGTAAATGGAAGAGAAGTTTAAAATCGTTCGGAACTTTATTCAACGGCACATATATTAAAGAAAGCTTTCGTTGGGATTGCGATAGACAAGGTGGGCAGTGATATTTGTAATTATAAACTCGGCACTGACATTGAAGGAGCACGGTGAAATTGCAAAATGAGAATGATTATCATATATGATTATTGACTTTTCAATACAGGTGTGATAAATTAACTGCATGAGTTAGATTAAACTAACTCATGCAGAAAAGGTTAGTATCTGACCGGATTGTAGAACAAAAATAGTAAGAAACAAGGAGCAGCGTTATGTCAGAAGAAATGATTATACGCCACTGTTCTCCGACTCTGGCGGGAATTAAGACAGGAAATCTTTTTTCCTGTTCATACAATTCAAAAAAGCGGATGACAGAAGAGGTGCGGCAGCTGAACCGGAAGCTGGTTTCGAAAGGGCTTTGTATCATACCGATTTATTTATCCGATGAGAGGGTTCTGATTTATATGTACCGCCCTCAAAAACTGAGAAAAGATTTTTCGGACAAAGAGGCGCAGAAAATTTTAGAAGACAGGGGTTATTTCTGTCAGAATACAGCTTTGAGCATTAAAAAGCTGATTGAACGAATTCACCATAGCTCAGAGTTTCCTCACGAAATTGGCCTGTTTCTGGGCTATCCTGCGGAGGATGTGAGAGGGTTTATGGAAAGGAGACCCTGCTGCAAATGCACCGGATGCTGGAAAGTATACGGGGACGAAAAAGCTGCGCAGAAGCTGTTCGATCAATACCGAAAATGCACGGATATTTACTGCGCCAGGTGGAAAAGACATGAACCGCTGGAGCAGCTTGCTGTGATCGGATAAAATATGAAAAAGAAAGGCAGGAATAAAGGATGAGTAAAATTGCAGTTGTTTATTGGAGTGGAACAGGAAATACGGAGGCAATGGCAAATGCTGTTTTAGCAGGAGCCAAGGAATCCGGCGCAGAGGCGGATCTTTTTACTTCGGCAGAATTTGACGCTTCCATGGTGGATGCGTATGATGGAATTGCTTTTGGCTGCCCGGCTATGGGAGCGGAGGTGTTGGAGGAAACAGAATTTGAACCAATGTTTTCCGACTGCAAGTCAAAACTTTCCGGTAAGAAGATTGCCTTGTTCGGTTCTTACGGCTGGGGAGACGGAGAGTGGATGAGGGACTGGGAAGAAACCTGTAACGAGGCCGGAGCCGTCCTGGCATGTGACAGCGTAATCTGCAACGAGACACCGGATGATGAAGCAGTGTTATCCTGCAGAGCTCTGGGTGAAGCACTTGCCTGATACTAAATATAAATTGCGATAAGGAACAAGAGAAAGAAAAGGGAATCCATGCACGGAAAGTCCTGTAGATTTTTATGTTTCTGTGCTAATAGTTTGATAGATTTTCGATTATCTCTTTAGAAGTTCTTATATGCCGGTATAGCCCATCACTTCGGGCTTTTGGATACAATGAAAGATCTGTTTGTGAATTTTGTCGGGGCGCTCGTTTTTTCTGTGATCGGGTTCTTTTATATGAAGTCCGGAATCCACACAAATGCGGAGGAATGGAATCAGACTCCGCAGGAATTCTGCGAAGAATTCTATGGAACGGATGATATGTACCATGAGCATTCCGATGAAGAAATGACGATGGAAGGTTTATCATAAAATCCCCCCCGCCATAAAAACGGCAAGCCATTCGTACAATCAGAGAATGCAACGATTCTGTGAATATTCCGGCGGCACCTTTGACCTTATTTCGGTATGCCGATATAATATAGTAAAGGAGACTGAGCAAGATGATTATAGAGAGCTTGCTGAAAAAGCAGAATTTAACTAAATACAGACTTGCTGTTCAAGCAGGTGTCCCCCATGCGACGCTGAACGATATCTGCAGCGGAAAGACAAAGCTTGAAAAATGCTCTGCCGAAACCGTATATAAGCTGGCAAAGGTGTTGGGAGTCTCCATGGAGCTGCTCACCAAAGACGGTATCCAGCAGACGGACAGAGAGCGAGCCTACGAATGCGGACTGCCGGAATATCTCCAGCACGATCTGGATGCCTATAAAAAGGGGATGAAAGAAAAATCCGGTTTAATGGACTGTTTGTGGGGAGAATTATATGGAAGCATCAATATTGCAGAAATCAACGATGGGGCGATTACGCCGGAACACGCAAATTATCTGCGGAAAAAAATATTTATAAGGAGGCAGCCGAATGGCAAAAAAGATAGATTTTTCAGAGTGCAGGACAATACTCGGAAAGGCGTATAACGGCGCAAACGGCAAAAAGATTGGGGGTTTTCTGCTTGACGATCAGGCAGATGAGGCGGTGATTGCTCCGATTTATGACTGCGGAAGCTGTCTGCTGCCGCAGGCCGATGAGAAAATCATGAATGACCTGCTGACAGACGAGGACGTATTAAACGCAAGAATCTATCAGTTCCCAACCTCCGCCTTCATCGATGATGTGCCGTATATCACCGAACTTCAAAAAGCATTTTATAAGCGGTATATTGAAGCCCGGTATGAACAGATTTTAGAGCCTGCGCTGGAAATGGCTTTGTGCGATACGCAGGCGCCGACACAAACAATGTAAATACGAATCCCCAAAGGACGCTGTAAAAAACGGCGTCCTTTTTTCTTACTATTTGCTGTTATTCCTCTGTTAATGTTTTTCTCATAAAATATTTTGATGGCTTTAGACGGTGGGTTAAGGTAGCCGAAAGTAGTGGCTTGTGTTATACTTACGCCATGGGAACATGGAAATCAAAAAACAGACACAAATATTAACTCCAATATCATATTATTTTTGTGTGCAAGTATAGAAAGAAATTACTGACATCAAAGCAAATATCAGATGATATAAAACAGTTTTCTTATGAGATATGTCAAAGACATAATGTAATTATTAGGTATAGGGAAACTGACAAAGATCACATTCATTACATGATAGAGACAGAACCAACAATGTCTGTCAGTAAAACAGGCTGCAACAATTACTGTAACAGAGAATTAAAGAAGACATATGAATGGTTAAAAGAAGTAAAAGCAAAACTGCACAGAGAATTCCATGGCAAAATAAAATCAGCCACGGTCAGTCAGGTTCCAAGTGGGAAATACTATGTGTCAATACTGGTAGAAACAGAGCATGAAAAATTGCCACACAGAAATCAAAATATAGGATTGGATTTAGGAATTAAGGATTTATGTATCACATCGGATGGGATAAGGTACGAAAATCCAAAGATAATAAAAAAGAATGAGAGGAAGCTGTCGAGACTGCAAAGGCAACTGGAATATAAGTCAAAATGGAATGGCAGGGAATATGTATGCGTGTTTTGAAAGCAATCTTTAGTGTTTTAACGATTGTTTTCGGTTCTCTTGGGCTTATGAACATAGTGTCTACTGATATAACATTGCCTCTTATGTTTGTTTTTATGGGATTAACCTTTTTGACGAGTGCAAAAGAATGTTATGATAAAGGTGCAAAGAAAGACGCTATGATATTTGCAGGTGTAGCAATTTTTGTCTATGTAGTCACAGCATATAATTTGATAAGCAGATTTATGTTAATTCAAATTTGTTGAGACGAAAAGAGCCATATCAATAGGTTTGGAGTTAAGAGGTGATTTGATGAATGATCAATTCATACAAGGAGTAATATTTGATTGGAATAGAATTGATAATGATAGTTATTTAAAAGAAATAGAAGCTTTTAATGGAGTTGAAAAACTTGATTTCAATAAATCAATTACCTTTTTTGTCGGAGAAAATGGCAGTGGTAAATCAACTTTGTTGGAGGCGCTTGCTATAGCACATGGTTTTAATCCTGAGGGTGGAACAAAGAATTATGCTTTTTCTACTCATGATACGCATTCAGAATTATGTGATGCAATAAAAATTTCAAAAGGCTACCGGAAGGAAAAGTGGGGATATTTTCTTAGAGCCGAAAGTTTTTATAATGTTGCCACGCAGGAAGAAAATTATGCAGATCTGAAGCATCCCTCTGCAAAGTATCATGAAAAGTCACATGGCGAGAGCTTCCTTGCATTAGCTCAGGATAATTTACATCCAAACGGCTTGTATCTTTTTGACGAACCGGAAGCTGCATTATCACCACAGAGACAGCTTACATTGTTAATGCAAATATACCGATTTGCGAAGGAAGGGGCACAGTTTTTTATAGTTACACATTCGCCCATTCTGTTAGGTATACCGGATGCAGATATTTATTGTTTTGATAATGGAAGCATACATTTATGCGAATATGAAGAGACAGAAAGTTATCAAATAACAGAGATGTTTATAAACAATAGGCAGATGTTGCTGAATAGATTGCTAACAGATTAGATAATAAAGAAAGCGATAACGTTCAGTTTGTTGAGATGAAAAGAGTTAAGCAAATCGGGGGATGAAAACATTGAATTTTACAGATGAAAAAGATTACATTATGCGAATGATAAAAGAAATGGTAAGAGTATTATTTTCTTTAGCATTTGGGAAAAAGTATGTTTCTGTTGAATTAGAAAAAGAAAACAAGCATGAAGTATCTGGAAAAAATTTGAAAGATTTTCTGGATATGATTGATGCAGGACAAATCGATGAAGCTGAGAATATACTTTTAGATGGCATTGATTATTCCAACAGAGATGAGGTAATAGCTGCCGCTCTTTTTTATCAGCACCTTAGCGAAAAAGACAGTGAGTTTTTAGAGAACAATAATTATACAAAAGAAGAAGTGTTTTCTGGGTTTGAACAATTACTCAAGCAGTCAGGATATGATGATTTACTTTATTTGGTTAAAGGTCATGAATAATGTAGAAATAGTAATTAAAGTCGGATTTAAAAGTAAGACACAAATAAAAGTCAGTTTGATGAACCGGGAAACTGTAAGTTACAAAGGAGACCAACTATGAAAGATAAAAGCATTTTAATCAGTGTGGGAATTATTATTTATATTCCGGTAGCAATTCTCGGTATTGCTTTAATTTTAATCGGCTTTTTCAAAGATAAATCTAAAAAATAAACTTTCGGTTTGTTAATATGAAAAGAGTTAAACAAATTGGAAGTTGAGGAGATACATAAGATGAAAAAAATAGTTGTAACAGCGGTTTGTTTGGCGATAATCTTAGGCCTTGGAATAATTCTATGGAATCATAATCAAAGGAACGTAAATGAAGTAGTAGATGTATTAAATGAAGCTACTTCTCATTATGGCGATATGAATACAAGCAATGATAAGACATTTTCACTTCGTGTTGATGATATGCAGATTTTGCTAATTACGCATGCTCCTTCCTATTCTTTGCTAGGAGTTTCTACAAAAGAATATATAGACAAGCCCGCAAAACGAAGTGAAGTGTTTGATTCAGAAAATGAATTGTGGTCTCCGATATGCAATTACGATAATGCTTTAATCTATGATAAGGAAACTGATAAATATTATAATGTATCATTTTCGGGTACAAAAAATCCGGCAATACCCATTTTTGAAAAAGCAAAAGAATTAAAATAATTTAGAAAAGGGAGATACCATGAAAGTTAAGAAATATTTGATTATGGGCTTATGTGCAATAGTTCTTGTTATAATAGTTGTCTTTTATTATTTTCAAAATAGAATAGTTTATACACTTGAAATACCGCAAGTAGGAGAAGTGCAAGATATTTCAATTTCAAAAAATGCTGGCGAATATAACACAATAAGCAATATTGAAGATATGCAAAATATTTTAGGTGTGTTAGGAAACAACAAAACTACTACAAAGGAAAGCGTAAATGATATCCCTATGATTGTAGATAATATTATAGATATAAATCTTAACTATACCAACAAGGAAAAATTTACGATTTACATCTATGAAAATAATGGGAAATTCTTTATAGAACAGCCTTATAACGGGATATATAGAATCACAAAAGACGACTATAAGAAAATTGATTTTTATGCTTCTACTGAAAAATAGGGCAATAATTCCAATTCGTACTAAGAGCAACAAATCCCAGCTTATCAAGCTACCGTAGGGCATACGGGAACAGTATAATCTAGCTTGCGGATATTGTGTAAGACATTGAAATACCGCAGGGTATCATCCAATGCAGTAGTGGTTGAAGCAAAGAATCCCCCTGCTTTAGCTGTGGGGAGTGTCAAATTGATTGTTCTCTATGCGAGATTAAAACCGATTATACAGGGGGAAAATTGAATGAGCAATATTATTCAAATCAATAATCTTAACAAAAGTTTTGGAAGTGTAAAGGCTGTTCAGGATTTGAGTTTTCGTGTGAAAAAAGGAGAGTTGTTTGCCTTTCTCGGTATCAACGGGGCAGGAAAATCAACTACAATCAACATTATGTGTGGACAACTGTCGAAAGACAGTGGAAGCGTTTTTATTGATAAACACGATTTAGATAAGGATATGGACTATATTAAGCGTGAACTGGGCGTGGTTTTTCAATCATCTGTCTTGGATTCTGCTCTTTCTGTTTATGATAATTTGGAAAGTCGTGCTGCTTTATATGGCATTACCGGAATGGAGTTTAAGAAACGACTTGAGGAACTGGCGAAAATATTAGATTTTGAAAATTTATTGAAACGCACTGTTGGCAAATTATCAGGAGGACAACGCCGAAGAATTGATATTGCAAGAGCTTTGTTTCATAAGCCTAAAATCCTTATTCTTGATGAGCCGACAACAGGGCTTGATCCGCAGACACGCCGACTTATTTGGAATGTTATATCAAGTTTTCGCAAAGATGAAAATATGACTGTATTTTTAACCACTCACTATATGGAAGAAGCTGCGGAAGCTGATTATGTTGTAATCATTGATGACGGGAAAATATCCGCAGAGGGTACTCCACTTGAATTAAAAAATAGTTATACTGGAGATTACATCACAATTTATGGTGTAGATGAAAAGGATATAAAAGCACTTAATGTAGAATATGAGAAAATCCGAAATGGTTATCGGCTTTTTGTACCGAATACAAAGGCTGCCACTGAATTGATTATTCGTAATCCGCAGTTGTTTAATGATTACGAAATAACAAAAGGAAAAATGGACGATGTTTTTCTTGCCGTTACGGGGAAAACATTGGTGGGAGGTGCTGAAAAATGAGTATGGCTTTCATTCTTATCAAAAGGAATATCAAATTGTTTTTCAAAGATAAGGGAATGTTCTTTACCTCTTTGATAACGCCTGCTATATTGCTTGTACTTTATGTGACTTTTCTTGGGAATGTGTATCGGGATAGTTTTACATCTAATTTACCTAATTCATTAAAAGTATCAGAAAGTGTAATAGATGGACTGGTAGGCAGTCAACTTATCTCCTCCATTCTTGCTGTTTCGTGTGTAACGGTTGCTTTTTGTTCTAATTTTTTAATGGTGCAAGATAAAGCAAATGGTACGATAAGAGATTTAAGAATATCTCCTGTGAAGTCAGCTACACTTTCGCTGAGTTATTATACTGCAACCTTGTTTTCAACACTTATTATTTGCTTTGCTGCAACGGGTATCTGTCTTACTTATGTGGCTATTGTCGGTTGGTATATGTCACTCGCAGATATATTCTTTTTGTTTCTTGATATTTTACTACTTGTTTTGTTTGGAACAGCATTATCTTCGATTATTAATTTTTTCTTATCAACACAAGGACAAATTTCAGCGGTGGGCACAATCATCAGTGCGGGATATGGCTTCGTTTGTGGTGCATATATGCCTATTTCTTCATTTGGAGAAGGGCTGCAAAAAATAATCTCATTTTTGCCGGGTACTTATGGTACATCACTTATCCGAAATCATACAATGCAAGGGGCGCTTGCCGAAATGCAAAATCAAGGTATTCCAACAGAGGTTATTGAAAAACTAAAAGATTCCCTTGATTGCAATCTTTATTTTTTCGGAAGTCAAGTAAATATCGGAACGATGTATATGATACTTGGCATCACTATTTTGGTATTGATTGGAATTTATATTTTGTTAAACAAATCGAAAAAATATAACCGTTAATTTAGTAACTGCAAATGATTATGTATGCCGCCGCTATAGATAAAATCATGACGGCGGTTTTTTAATGTCTATCGGCTATCTCTGTTAATGGATTTTTTACGCTGTCTTTGCAGTGTTGCCAGCCCCAAAACCGAAAAAGAAGAAATAAACAACTTACAGTTTATGCCATTGTCATTTTGCAAAAGGAAAAATTTAACTCCTATTTTACATATGCAACAAAATACCTTAACAAAAGACCATTAAAATCCTATCGTTACTTGAATTCAATGGGTTAACGGAGGAAACGATATGAGAGTAAAACGGAGAAAAACAATGGCGCTTTTAGCAGCTGTTTCGATTGTATGCGCTCAAAGTACAGTAAGTGATGTCTTTGCAGCGGGAGCAGAGGAGGTGGCAGCACAGGAAAACAATGCGGTTTCAATCGAATATCTCACTTTACAACCAGGTGAAAGAGACGATTCGGTAAACCTGAACTGGTATGCCCCGGAAGGTACTCAAAATGCGATTGTCCGTATGGGAGATAAGACGGTAGAGGCATCTGTAAGAGCTCTTCATACTCCTACAAAAGTAGTTGAAGGAAAATATACAGATACCGGGAAAATAGTATGTCAGGCTACTGTATCAGGACTTTCAAAAGGCACAGAATATAGTTATCAGATTTCATATGATAATGGAAATACTTGGTCAAAGAAGTATTCTTATGAAACACCAAATGCAGGTGAATTTCGATTTGGTTTTACAAGCGATCCCCAGATTAAAGAAAACGGAGAAACAAATAACGGGGGATGGAATCCTTCTGACGGAAAAAATCAGACCGGATGGGCAGTTATGCTGGACAAGATGAAAGAGGAAGATGTAAACCTCATTGTTTCCGCGGGAGACCAGGTGGAGGATCAAAGCTGGGGAAAATCCAGTGAGTATGCGGCATTTTTTGCTCCGGAAGAAATGACATCTCTTCTGTATGCCCCGGCAGTAGGAAATCATGATCGTCATTACATGTTTGATGATCATTTTAATCTTCCGAATGAAATGAGTGTAGATGGAAACGCAGCGTCTCTTAATCAGGTAAAGACAACGTTCCGCGGGCAGAACAGTGGAACGAGTCAAAGCCATGGCAACTATATTCAGGCAACTGCGGATGAAATCGCACAATCTGCAGAGTCAAATGGTGTTACACCGAATAAAGACGGGCAATATGATTTTGTAGAACGGAGAGAAATGGAGACAAAAGGAAACTATTACTATTTATATAATAACGTTCTCTTCGTAACATTAAACACAGGAGCTTATCCGGGCGGAAACGATAATGAAAATGCGGGAAATGTAAATGTTCCAAGCGCTTCAAAGGACAATTCTGAAGCGGAAGCCATCGTTTCTAACTTCAGAACAACTTTAAATGCGGCGACGGCAGAATATTCAGGTCAGTATCAATGGTTAATTGTTACACATCATAAATCTACGCAGACAGTGGCAAAGCATGCTGCCGATTCGGATATTGAGAACTATGTAGATGCAGGGTTTGAGCAGGTAATGGATGAATTTGACGTTGACTTTGTATTAGGCGGTCACGACCATGTGTATTCTCGAAGCTATGTGCTGAAAAACGGTCAGAGAAATGCAGAAAGACTGGATGATTTCCATGATCCTGACGGAGTGATTTATCTGACGGGTAATTGCTGTTCTGACATGCAGTACTATACTCCTTTTGAGAAAGTAGACAAGGCCAATAATGCAGATTATCCGGTGCTGGCAAACGGACAAACCGGTTCTGAGGCATATTTGGCGGGAAATCTTCCAATTGGAAATCAGGAATGGAACCAGGAGTACAGTCCAAGTTACGCTGTCTTTGACGTGGCGGATAACAAAATCTCTGTCAACGTATATAACCTTTCGGGAGACAGCAATGCTCCGGAAAGTAAATTAATTGATTCATTCAGTGTTACCAAAAATGCGAACGGCGGAGAGCTGAAAAACGGATTAGAAAATAAAAAGTCTTCTATTGCCATGACACAGACTGCTCAATATAATTCCGGCATGCAAAACCCGGACGGTGGCGTTATGGAAATTATAGATTACAATACAGTTACAGGCTGGGCGTATGCTGTGAATGGTGTAACCGGGAACTTAACGGCAATCCCGATGAAAAATAAAAATGCAGTAGATAAGATCGCTTTGTTAGATGGAAAGAATATAAATATCAAAGAAATCGTTGAGAACAATTACAAAGGTTTCTCCTACGGTGATATGACTTCTGTTGCCGTTTCTCCAAATGGAGAAAAGCTTGCAGTGGCAATCCAGTCATCTGATTATTCGGCGGCCGGATGCCTCGCAGTATTTCTTTGCGGCGCAGATGGAACATTGTCATTTGATCAGATTTATGAGGCTGGTGTACAGCCGGATATGGTGACATTTACACCCGATAGTAAAAAAATTCTTTCGGCAGATGAAGGCGAACCAAGAAACGGCTATGAAGCGGGAAGTATTGACCCTAAGGGAACAGTCACTGTAATTGATCTGACAAATCAGAATGTATCACATCTTGACTTTACCGTTTTTGACAGTGAAGCGAAAAGAGCGGAGCTTGTACAAAATGGAGTGATTTTGAAAAAAGGAACGGCTCCGTCTGTTGATTTAGAACCGGAGTATATTGCAGCAAATGATAAAACAGCCTATGTTACACTTCAGGAAGCAAACGCCATTGCCATCGTAGATCTGCAAACACTTTCTATAGAAAATATCTGTTCCGCAGGATATGAAGATTACGAAAAATATCCGATAGATATTGATAAAAAAGATTCGGTATACAGGCCGGTATCTTATCCGTCACTTCGCGGAATCCGTATGCCGGATGGGATTTCTCTGTTTGAGGCGAACGGCAAAACTTATATTGTAACTGCAAATGAGGGGGATTCCAGAGAGTGGAACGAATATCTTAATGAAGCAGAATGTAATTTTGGGAAAGGGCAAACATCACCTTCCGGGAAAATTACGGCTGAAAACAGTGGACTAACCGGAAAGGTTGTATTCTTCGATCAGAACGATTATGAAGGTTTAAATTCAGAATATGATTACCTGTTTGGAGGACGTTCCTTCACTGTTTATTGTGTAGATGGATCCGGAATGAAAGAAGTGTATACGAGCGGAAACGAGTTAGAAGCAAAAACAGCGGCATATTTCCCGCAGTACTTTAATTGTTCCAATGACTCTGCAGAAATAGATGACCGTTCAGGGAAAAAGGGCGTAGAAGCAGAAAGTGTAACAATCGGAACGGTAGGAGAGAAAACTTATGCGTTTATCGGTCTTGAGAGGATCGGAGGCGTTATGGCTTATGACATTACAAACCCCGACAAGATTCTTTTCGCAAATTATATTAACTCCCGAGATTTTAGTAAAGATATAGCAGGCGACGTATCCCCGGAAGGACTGTGCATGATTTCCGCATCTGAAAGCGCAGACGGAAATGCTTATCTGCTTGCATCCTGCGAAGTGTCAGGAACAGTTGCTGCTTACAAGCTGATATCGCAAAATATTGATTCTTCGGATGACGATAACACAGATAATAATCACGATAATAATATCGATCACAACGGAAGTGGTCACGGCGGCGCCGATACGGAAGATTTAAACAATCAAGAAAGTAAGATAAATGCGCTGAAAACGGGAGATCATGCCCCGGTTATAGGAACGGGAATAGGAATGGTTCTTGCATTGTCTGCAATCATTGTAATACTGAAATATCGCAGATCTAAAAATACCATTACAAATACAAAATAATAAGCAGAACTGATCCGGAAGCAAAAGGCGGTAAATACCGCCTTTTGTTGTCGTTTTAAGTCAGTGAAGGGGGATATGGCTTTTCCCGGGCAACTTTTAGATAATACTTTAGAGTTGTGATGTAGACATATGAGCCTTATTATAGTATTATATAGAACGACATTAAGACTCTGATACTTAAAAATATAGAGAAAGGCGAAAACCCGCAAAATTGCAGGGTTTTTAGACAGGTAAAGATAAAAATGAAACTAGGTATTGT